>FLOH01000086.1_pt1 | contig 264866 bp, 221 predicted proteins | sample 756751 | NCBI WGS metagenome assembly FLOH01 (sample SAMEA4026879, study PRJEB14308) | marine metagenome | biome: coastal water; material: water | depth 74 m | reverse complement strand
TCAGATGAGGAAGCGTATTAACATGAAATCGCAGCACCAAGAGGTGTTTGCTTAATATGTTGGATGCCCGGAAAGTGTCTCTTATTTTTTAAGCGATCTTGTCCGAATTACTTTGACGACTTACAGGATACTTTGATCTGAATCTCAGTAGAAATTGAGTTAGACGAAGTCTCGCCCAACGTTTCGCAAACTTGACTTTGAGATTGTGACCAGGTTTATTGACTCCCCTATTATGATAGGAGTGCCTTTTAATGTGATCCTATAACTCTGTCCCACAGATACTTCCGGGTTTTACTTTAATTGATCATTTAAAGTAATTGACTCCATATTCAGAAAATCTGGCTCAGGTCTTTTTCCCACAATGCTTGTCTCTCAGGAGAATTCCCAGCTTGTTTAGATCTGCACTGAATTTTCGAATACCTTCGGCCAATTTCTCTGTTGCCATGGCGTCCTCATTGTGCATCCAGCGAAAGTCAGCCTCGCTGAGAAAGAGTTGCTTTAGATCAAGATTATGGGCATGGCCGGGATCCAGCTTACGTGGGAGCTCGCCTGCATCTGCTTCAAGTTCCTGGAGCAGGTTGGGTGAAATGGTGAGATAATCACAGCCTGCCAACGCTTTAATTTCCCCGATATTACGAAAGCTGGCTCCCATAACTTCGGTCTGGTAAGTGAATTTTTTGTAATAATTGTAGATATCTGTAACGGAAATCACACCAGGATCGCTTTCTGCCGGAATATGATCTACCCCACGCTTGGCTTTGTGCCAATCCATGATTCTCCCCACAAAGGGTGAAATCAATTGTACCCGTGCTTCAGCACAGGCCACAGCCTGGGCAAAGCTGAAGAGCAAGGTCAAATTACAATGAATCCCTTCTGTTTCAAGTTGCTCGGCGGCTTTAATACCCTCCCAGGTGGCAGCGATTTTGATCAGAATTCTATTTCGATCAATCCCATCCCCTTCGAACATGGCAATAATCCTGCGCGCGGTTTTAATGGTTTCCCCAGTGTCAAAAGATAGAGTGGAATCCACTTCAACAGAAACACGACCAGGGACCACTTTGAGGATTTCTTCGGCAAAATTCACAGCCAGCTTTTCAAGACAGGGTCGCATGCTCTGGGCTGGATCACAAATCTCAATGCCTCCATAATCAAGGGCATCCTCTACGAGATGGGCATATTCCGGCATTTGAGCAGCAGCTAATAGTAAGGATGGATTGGTTGTGGCGTCCTGGGGTTCATGAACCTTTATAGACTGGATATCCCCTGTATCGGCTACAACAACGGTCATTTCTTTAAGTTTATCTAATACGCTCATAGTGGGTCTCCTGCTAGTCTGATGACCACCATCCCCTAATCAAGGTGATAGCTTTTCAGCTTTTGTTTATTCCGTTTAATAAATCGTCTTTGCAGTCGGGAATTTAGTCCTGAATTGGTTTTGTACAATGCAATCCCCAGCTGGAGCTCGAAGAGGGTCATACTTCGAGGCCTGGTTTCATAATCCTTGATTAAATATATGGAACTGCTAGATTCGAGCATGATTTTAAAGCATGGGGGCGCCACTATCTACAGATCATTAGATCCTGATCCGCATAAAACCAGTTTATTTTTTGTTATGAACGTAGCGACAGTCCCATATGCATGAATCCGAAAACTGATAACCAGAGTTGCTGAAATAAAGGGAAAATTTTAAGATTTTTACGGAAACCGCTCGTTAGTGGTTGAGTGGATCTTGAGAGGACACATTTTCCCTGGCTAAATTTAAAAAACAGTAAATCTATCTAGGAAAGTATGAAACGCAAATTAGGTCGATCTGGGATCAATATAAGTGCGCTTGGCATGGGCTGCTGGGCGATTGGCGGACCTTTCTGGGCTGGTGAAGAACCACTGGGATGGGGAGAAGTAAATGATGAGGAGTCAATCAGGGGTATCCATGTTGCCTTAGATAGAGGCGTTAATTTTTTTGACACAGCGAATGTTTATGGGGCTGGTCACAGCGAGATCGTGCTAGGTCGAGCCCTCTCTGGTCGTCGCAGTGACGTTGTGATTGCTACAAAGTTTAGCGCTACCTTCGATGCTTCAACACGACAGGTGACCGGTGATGATGCTTCTGCTGAAGGGATCATCAGTGCCTGTGAAGAATCCCTTAGACGATTAAATACAGATTACATCGACTTGTATCAATTCCACAACAATAGTTTCCCTGCCGATGAGGCCTTACCTGTGCGTGAGACATTGGAAAAAATGGTAAGGGCAGGCAAAATTCGCAGCTATGGATGGAGCACCGATTATCCTGACCGAGCAGATATTTTTGCTCAGGGAGCCAATTGTACTGCCATACAACTGCAGCTGAATGTACTGGATGACAATCCAGAAATGATCGCCTTATGCGAAAAATACGATTTGGCTGCAATTAATCGTGGACCTTTAGCCATGGGACTTTTAACAGGAAAGTATACTGCCACAACCAAGGCATCCATTGATGATGTCAGAGGTGAAAAGAGCCCCGAATGGATGAAGTACTTCAAAGACGGTCTCCCAAATCCTACCTGGTTGGAAAAACGTGACGCGATCCGGGAAATTTTAACAAGTGGTGGGCGAACACTGACACAGGGCGCACTCGCATGGCTGTGGGCCCGGAGTGAGCAAACAATTCCCATACCGGGCTTCAGAACGGTGAAACAGGTAGAAGAGAATACTGAGGCAATGAAGTTTGGTCCGCTTACACCAGAACAGATGCATGAGATAGCTGAGTTATCTTAAGCTATATATTGTGGATGGATTGGAGAGCGGGATCGAGGACACGCAAGGGATAATGCAGGCTAACTAGTTTATGATGGGAGCCTGCTGGAAGGTGCTGTGCCTGGGCGAGATAGCGAAAATTAAATCAGCAAACAAAAAAGGTTGAATCGTGGGTATAAGTAAGTCTATGAAGCAAAAAGTGAAGTTGCTATTCGGATCATATTCAACACAGAGAACCCACATGCGGATTTTGATAATTCTTGCTCTTCTCATTCCCCTCTGTGGATATTCGCAACATTATGATAGAATATCCAATTCAAGTCGACAGATCGTACATTTTGAAAATAGTGCCTACGAACTTTATGCTTCCGACTTAATCTATGGCCGCCCGGACGAATCCGGTCTAAGTCAGCCACTCTATAGAGTCGAATCATTCCAAAACTATTTATACAAAGTTGTTGATATTGAATCAGGATCAGTCTTGGACACCTATCGTTCAGGTGCTTCTGTCACTTATTCCAGATTTGGTAAATATTGGGCTGCTATTCAACCAGAGTCCCCGGACTATAGCATGATCTCAGGAATGGGTAACAATGGTCCACAGCTATGGCATAAATCTGACATTTTTCATGAAGGGTCCTTGATAAATATTAGTGAATTGAATGATCAATATATTACGATCTATTCAAAAAATATGCTCAATTGTTTCTCTCTTTCCGTGAAGAAAATATGGACATATCGATATCCATATGGCGATGTAAATCCAAATGATGTGTTTTTATCATCTGATGAATCGGCTCTAATCATTAGCGATAAGGGTATCCGTGTGCTGGCCATCGATATGAAGACGGGTAAAGAAATCTGGCAATACGAAGGCAAGTATAGTGCAGTTTCCATTCCCTATGCGTTAAACCCATTTGTAATTCTCTATGACCATTTCTATAGTGATGCTGATATTCTGGATCAGGATGGTAAAAAGCTTTATCATCTAAAAAAATCGAAGGATCTAAAGGGTGACTCATATCTGTATATGCATCGGCTCGTGAATGGGAATATTGTGGTTCCCAATATTCTCGATGAAGAAAGTCGGGTCAATCTACCTGTGAAGCTTGCGTCAAACAATTCTGAGGAACAAGTATCACCCATTACCTGGTCAACGGAAGCTACATTTTTCACTCGCATGTTTGCCTACCAGGAAAGGCTCGATCCACCAGATTCGACTTTAGAACGATATCGAATTGATGTTGTTTCTGCTTCTGGTAGAGAGATGGGCTACTTTTACCCTCGCATTCTGTCAAAATTGGATCACTCCAATATCAGGGTTCAAATATCAAATGATGGAAGCAAAGTTCTTATGATCGGAAAGTACGAAGCGGGTATTCGATTTATTTGTCGAGAATATGAGATATCACTTTAATAAAGACCTGTCAGGCTATGCAGAAGGATTTCCAGAAAAATTTGAATTGGGTCTGGGGATTGTCATCCCCCTATTTGTTGAGGGAATAATAAGGTATGAGTTTACACCAAAGGACAATAAAATAATTAACATTAGCTTCAACACTCACTTGGTGAAGGGGCTTGTTGATTCACCATTCTTGAAATATGGAATCACTGCAAGTAGAGCGATAGGACCAATTACACCATTTCTCAGTTATTATCAGTATGGGATTATCAATACAAGGAAAGAATTGGATTTTCAGATTGTTGACAATCAAACGATTAGCTTTGGTTGGACAATTCCAGTACAAGGACTATACTTGATCCCAGAGCTAGATTACCAGTTTTCAGGAGACGAGCTTTCAAGCGGGTGGCCTGTATATGGCATTGGTCTAAGAATTGGCAAGAACTAAGGGCAACCTGACAAAGCTTCGAGCGGACTCAGATGCAGTGGAGAAGTTGACGAAAATGATGTGGACGGATACGATCGTCGAACAAAGCGCTGCTTCCTCGGGAAGCAGGTCAAGACAAAGGTGTTATTTCAAAAAAAGGAAAAGTATGGCCTCCAATAATCAGCTCCCTTATTCCCGTGTTTTATTATTTATCCTGACCCTTGGATTCTTGTTAGTGTGTGCAAGCTGCGGGCAAAATGCCACTTTACATGAAGACCTGAACATTAAAGTCGACCAGGATACTTATTGGTGGGCAGGTGTGATCAATCATGGCAATCAAATGCCGCTCATGAGCGCATATCAGGCAGATTTCAATAGCAACTATGGCAATCAGGTTCAACCCTTGATGCTATCCAGCAAAGGGGAAGTGATCTGGTCGGATATGCCCTATGAGCTGGAATATTCACCGGGAAATTTACAGATAAAGGGTCAGGTTCAATATTATAAAGGAGCTGGTAGCCTGCGTAAAGCCTATGAGCTGGCGAGTCGCACCTACTTCCCTCCTTCTGGTAAAATGCCAGACACCCTTTTGTTTACCCGGCCCCAGTACAATACCTGGATTGAACTGATTTACGATCAAAACCAAAAGGATGTTCTGGCCTACGCAGAAGGGATCATCGCAAATGGTTTTCCTGCAGGTGTGCTCATGATTGACGACAATTGGCAGGAAGATTATGGTAAGTGGAATTTTCACCAAGGACGTTTCCCTGATCCAAAGCAAATGATTGATGAGCTCCACGCCATGGGATTCAAAGTAATGGTCTGGGTCTGCCCCTTTGTAAGTCCCGATTGCGATGTTTACAGGGATCTGATGAGCAGGAAATACCTGGTTACCGACCAGACAGGTGAGCCTGCCATTGTCCGTTGGTGGAACGGCGCCAGTGCCCTGCTGGATCTGACAAACCCGGAGGCATTCGATTGGTTTAAATCACAACTGGACAAATTGATAAATGAATTTGGGGTTGATGGCTTCAAACTGGATGCCGGAGATTTTGAATATTATCAGGATGTAATTTCCTTTAAACAGGATGCCACGCCACAAGAACATTCGGAATTATTTGGCAGAATTGGCCTTTCTTATCCTCTGAATGAATACCGGGCAATGTGGAAAATGGGTGGACAGCCTCTTGCTGAGCGCCTACGGGATAAGGGCCATAGTTTTGACGCTCTACAATTACTGGTGCCCAATATGTTAACAGCCGGACTTATGGGATATTACTTCTCATGCCCTGATATGATTGGTGGTGGAGAGTTTACAGCATTTATGGATGATGCGGTTCTGGATCAGGAATTGATTGTTCGCTCTGCACAATGTCATGCTTTGATGCCCATGATGCAGTTCTCGGTAGCGCCCTGGCGGGTGCTGGATGAGCAGCATTTTTCAGCAGTGAAAATATCGGTGGAAATTCGCGAAAAATATAAGGATTATATACTGAAGCTGGCGCTTCGAGCAGCCAAAACAGGTGAGCCGATCATGAAACCCATGGAGTTTAATTATCCTGATCAGGGCTATGCCGGCATTATTGACCAGTTTTTATTGGGTGACCAGTTACTGGTAGCACCTGTTCTGACAAAAGGTGCTGCTTTGAGAAAGGTGATTATACCCAAGGGGCGATGGAAAAGTTTCAAGGGAGAGATTGTCGAAGGTCCAAAGACTGTTGAGATACCAATTGGACTGGATGATTTGCCGTATTTTGAATTGATAAGATAAGCGTTAAAGTCAAACAAAGCCTCTCCCTGCATGGGATGGGTAATAAATATCCTGGGAACGAAGGACGAATGAATGAAAAACAAACTCATAATCAGGTCCCTCCTCTTGTTGCTGCTTACCACTTCAGGAATTATCATCTTTTTTCAATCCTGCGATAAGCCCTCTGAGGATATGGTAAAAGGCTATTTGACTGTAGAAGTTGCTGATAATAATTCAATGGGTACTCCAGTTCCAGACGTAGAAATACTTGTCAACCCTGGAAATCTGTCGGGAACGACCAATTCGATTGGATTTTGCACATTCACACTCGATCCGGGAGATTACAGTGTTATCGCCGATGTTTGCTGTATTGGACCGTCGAACATTCACTATGATGAGTCGCTGAGCATTGTCAATGGAGATACGACCAAAATTACCTTAATGGCTTGTCTACAGTGCTTATGAGCAATGAATATCAGGCGTGCAGTAAACTTTGGCGATGAAATACTGCCGGTCAATTAATCATCACTAGGAATGCTTTTTGCAGGACTATTTTTGCTCATCAACAATTTTCACCTGGGGGTTTATCAATGTTAAAACACAAATTATTTGTTCCGGCAACTACCTTTCTATCCGGTCTTATTCTGTGGTTCATTTTCCTGTTCCTCCCAATGGCCAGCGCTGGACATGCTGGGGGATTTAACTGGATTGGAAGCCTGTTTTGCTTAGTGGTTGCAGGACTTTTCTATTACTCTGCAATCCACTGTCGCCGGGCTACCGGTGGCCGGACCGGGAATAGAGTCCGTGCTGGAGCGCTCACCATTATGGCCATAGTTACATTCTTTAAAGTCGGATTTTTCACAGCAGTGATTCTGGCCCTCGCGGCCGTGATTATAGGAATCATGGCGTACAAGGGCACTGATTTCACCAAAGACAAGACTTAATCGCCCAAAATATTTCAGGCAGATCAAGTAAAAAAGGGTACAGAACTCATTAGTAACTTCGAGACCCGGGTTTATAAGTTGTTGAATGGATAAAGATTTCAAGCCGGCAAAAGGATGTCGGCTTGTGCCATATTGATGAATATAAAATCAACACTGGCAAGGTTAGAAAATGTCAACTCAGCGGGGGACCTTTTACATGAAAACATTATCAGTGATTATCTGTATTGCTTTATTAATCCCGACCTCCTTCAGTTTTGGTCAGGACCCTGCCAGGAACTATTATCAGGAGGGTCAATTGGCTGCACAACTCGAATATTCAGGCTCTGGCGCTACGCTTGGTGGACTGGTTTGCGGCTTTGCACTGGGTCTGATTGGCTGGGGACTCGGATTCCTGATTGTTTCAGCATCAGATGTTGATGTGCCTGTACAGCTTACCATGAATATGGAGCTTGGTCAAAGGACTCAATTCGAAATGGGCTACACCACTTATGTCAAAAAGACCCGAAAAGGAAAATACAATATTGGGGCCGGGATTGGAACCCTGGGTGCCGTAATTTTCGTTTCTAGCGCAACTCAATAATAGTAACTTGGGCGAAAATTGCGTTTAAGGGCCGATTCTGCATACTATCTGATGACACCCAAATGCGGGATCATAAATGATGGCTGACTTATTATAGCATATCGGGTGGATTAAGGAGGAAGCGTTGACTAATTACACACACAAACAGCGTGGGATATTGTTACCCTATGTTCTTTTCTTTGGTGTGCTTATCTCGGCTGCAATGTGGCTGCTTATGCCAACAGATCCTGCAAAGGTAGGAGTTGGCGTGCTGGTGCTGGTGCTCTTTATTTGTGTCTTGTTGTTCTGGTCGCTTACGGTTGAGATTGATTCAGATCAACTCAAGATCTGGTTCGGGTCTGGGGTGATTCACAAATCCATCCCGCTGGAAGACATCGCTGACGTTCGGGTTGTGCACAATCCCTGGTATTATGGCTGGGGAATTCGCTTTATACCACGGGGCTGGATGTTTAATGTCTCAGGATTTGACGCCATCGAGCTGGTGTTAAAGAACAAACGCAGGTTTAGAATTGGAACCGATGAACCAAACCAATTAGCAGAGGCGGTTCGACAGGCATTATAAGACTTCTGCCAATCACGGCCTATGTGCCTAATTACAAATGAGGGGATAATGCATTCACGATTTTTGAAGAATCTTTTTTTTACGGGGTCACTGTTGTTGAGTATAACGATTGCTCAAGAGATAAAACCAATTTCACCTTTCCCCCACACAGGATCCGGGGCTTTGGAGTTTGAAGTCTATAATTTATTATCGATGAGGGGTCATCTTGGCGGCAGTCTGACTTATAAAACCTTTAAAACCCCTGACGAAGCACTTCGCATTGGAGTTTACCTTAATTCGGACGGATCCTTCTTTGAGGGCACTTACGTCATTGATAATTACTACATCGCTGATGACTCCCTGGTACAGTCTGAAACGGATATCTACGAGAAACGAAACACTTCAACGTTTTTTATCCTGGCTCAGCGTCTCAAATATATGGAGCCCTATCATTCGGTTGCGCTGGTCTATGGTGCCGGTCCCATTCTCGGTGTCTCTTTCTTTGAAGACAGGGTTAAGGATGCATCAGCATACAACCTGGGACTCGCAACCCGCATTGATAAACGGTTGAGGATGATACCTTATGTGGGCGTGGCTACCAGTATCGGTGCTGAGTGGTTTATGCATCCCAACTTCAGTCTTTCAGGAGAGTATCATACCCAATTTAAAATTGGCTACGAAAGGTATTCAACTGGCGACACGAACGATTACTATAATTATAATGCAACTGACTATTCCAGAGAGAAATCCGGCGCTTATTATGACCTCTATTCCAGGGTTTTTCTCGGCCTGAGCATTTATTTCAAATAGTGGGAAGATACAACTGAAAGACTAGCAAAGCTGGCCTGTATATGTAGTCGGAATGATTGAATGATGCCTAAGCAAAAACACTACTTTCATATTCTCGTGATCGCCATGCTTATCTTTGCCTGTGATGAATCGGGAAGAGTGGAATACGAGCATTTGGGGAAATGGCAGCTGTATGGTGATTCAACCATTTACCCGGAATCGAGAACTTATACGCCAATATCAGATTATACGAGTAACTCCTCCTACCTCGAGTTTTTTGACGATCTCAAATACGAGGCACTGGAAGTCAATGAGCTGGGCGACACGATTTATCAGTATCTCGGACGTTGGCGTCTCTCGCTTAACGCTCTGACCTTGAACTATGAGGTGGGTCCACAAAGGGTGTTTGATCTGCTCGTCAAAGAAGATGAGCTTTCGCTGGTCCAGACAAGTTATTACTACAGATATGTCCACCTTTACCACAGAGTTGGACAGTAGCATTTTGGGACGACAAAAGTGAAAATAATCCTCGCATTAGTCACTTGTTGTGGGCTGGTTTTCTCAAAGGGAATCGGGGCTGGGTCATTTGCGATTGAAATGAGTACCGGCCTGTATGAGCATCACAGTGATCTGGCCAATCAGGAGTCTGATCTGGTAGAAGCTTTTGGCGTATATAGAGAGTTTATTCATAATGAAACTGGTGAAACAAAGCAGGTGCCCATGGACTATGCTTATTTACCCTGGACCTTTGGTGTGGGACTGCTCTATCACCCAGGTAATCGTACGGGAATTGGTTTAAAATACCACTATCTTGGTGTGACCCAGCGCTCAGAATTCCCGGCAGAATTTAATTCCTTTGAAAGCACTGAACCCTTTATCCAGCAACATTATGCAGGTCCATATGCAGAATATTATCTCATCAAACGGTATGGCTTTGGTATTTCAATCGTTGCGCATGGATACCTGTCCCGGGGGCTCACCACCCGTGTACCTGTCCTCAAGCACGACTATACCGAATCAGATGAAATTGGACTCATTGTGAATATGCTGAACGAGGAAATCGAGCTGAAAGGCTGGGGTTATAACCTTGGGTCAAAATTTATTCTATTCAACAACGACAGAATCAATTCCTTTTTTAAAGTAGATTATAGCTTTTCAAAATCAGAATTAATCGATGACCCTTTTCCTGGATACATACGTAACACTGTGAGCAAAGAAACGGGCTTCTCACTTGGTTTTTCAATCATCATTGGCTAAGTGAACCACTTTCTTGTATTGGGATTCTTGAAATTAGAGCAAAGCATGACTGAAACCAGCCCTGCAATGAGCAATTCGAGATCAAATTTGGATTAATAGCTGGATTGATCCTCGTTCCATTTATCGCTCTGGATCTTCCAGGCAGATTCATGATACCGCATGAAGGGGAATGGATTTTTATCCAGGGTATTTTGGGAATGACCCAATCTATTGTCGCAGGTTTTTTGATCGGACTGGTCTACCAAAAGGATGCGAGTACTCAATAGCAAGGAGTCAGCCAGGAATTTTCCCTGTCTGGAAACCTATTCCTAAGTAATTGTTATCAAAGAGTTATAAGCCAAAGCAGGTCAACAGCCAAAATGCTGCTAAGTATTATTGTGCTAACCTGTATATTCCGGCCTATGACTGCCAAACCACTATTTACCAACTGGAGTACAGCTAAATGAAACGCCCCTTATTATTGTCAGCCGGTACTATGGCACTCATCGCTCTTTTCATATTCAACATCAATTCCCAGCCTGATCCAGAAGGAATGAATCCCAAGTTACGATATGATCTGAGTACTGCTGCTGGACAAATGGCCTATCATTTTGATCAAAAGGTGGCCAGACGAGCAAAAGCTGAGCCGGGACCGAACCAATATGATAATCCTGATCTGGCAATGGCTATGGAGGTTTCAGATCGTTCAGAAGTGGGGCAACCCTACTCCTATACTGGTTCCTATCGATTCACAGCCTTGCGGGAAGCCTTAGCCAGCCAACCCAATCAACAAAGAGAACTCCTGCCCTGGGTTGAGCGCGGACCTGGAAATGTTGGCGGTCGCACTCGGGCCCTGCTTGTTCATCCTGACTCCAGTTCAGTTTGGTTGGCCGGCGCTGTCGGTGGTGGAATCTGGAAAACCGAAAATGCCGGTTTGAATTGGCGCTCTGTCTCAGACGATTTACCCATTTTATCCGTCACAGCTTTAGCCCGCTGCGATAGCACGCCTGATATCGTTTATGCTGGTACAGGTGAAGGCTTCTATAATAGTGATGCTGTCATCGGTGATGGGCTTTTCAAATCTTTGGATGGTGGAGAAACCTGGCAACAGATTCTAAGTACCATAAGTCAGTCAAACTTCAAATATGTCAATCGAATCATCGTATCACCCAGTGATCCGGACCTGCTTGTGGTCGCAACCAATTCCGGCATTCAGCGATCCGCTGATGGTGGGCAGACCTGGACGGAAGTCTACGATTCAGGATCAAGAGTTCAGCAGATTATTGCTAATCCGCAAAATTTCCACACCCAATTTGCAACGGTCAATGAAACCGGTATCATAAAATCTGAAGACGCTGGCCTGAGCTGGTTTAGCAGTAGTAATTTCTCCTCAGGTTTTAAGCGAATTGAGATGGCCATGGCTCCTTCGGATACCTCAATTGTTTATGCTGCATTGACAAGTTTCAGTAGTAGCCTATTTGGGTTATTCCGATCTTCAGATGCAGGTGCCACCTGGACAAACCTGGGAGACTCCCCAAACTGGCTGGGCTCTCAGGGTTGGTATGACAACACGATTGTGGTCTCCCCTTACAACGCCAATGAACTCATCGTCGGCGGTCTGAATTTGTATCGCGTAACAGCCGGTCCAAGCTCCATGAGTGCAAACCGCTTGACCAATTGGTATCCAGGAGCGGGTTTCCCCTATGTTCATGCTGATCAGCACATGCTGGTGACCATAGCCCTGGGCGGGACTTCCTATGCGGTCGTGGCCACCAACGATGGCGGTGTGTTCTATTCCTCCAATAATGGCAACACCTGGGATGACCGTATTAATGGCTATAATGTCACCCAGTTTTATGATGCTGACAAACACCCTGTTTTAAACAGTTTCATCGGCGGGACTCAGGATAATGGGACTAATCTCTCGCCTCAAAATTCAGCATCAGGAGATTCCTGGGATGAAGTCATCGGTGGTGACGGTTTTGAATGTGCCTGGAATAAAGCCGATGGAAACGTGGTCTATGGCTCACTTTATTATTCGAGGATTTACAAGAGTTACGATGGTGGAAATAATTTTCAGTCACTTGGAAACGGATTGCCGGAGAGTGGGATTTTCTATACCAGTCTGGCAATAGCAGCTGAGAATCCTGAAGTACTGCTGGTTGTAGGCAATGGGGATTTACTTTTCCGCACATCAAACGGTGGTGATTCGTGGGAAGCTGTAAGTGGTAATTTCACCAGCTCCAGCAAGAAAATCGAATTCTCCGCAGCAAACTCTGAAATCGCCTGGGCTACATCTCTGAGTTCAGGAATCAATGTTTCCACGGATTTTGGGCATCATTTCAATGGGGTGACAACGCCTCCCGGTTCCTCCAATTCCAGCGTTTTGGGGATCGGGACTGACCCCATACTGGATAGCACAGCCTTCGTCACTTTTGGTGTCAGTGGCTTTCCCAAAGTTTTTCGGACAGACGATTTAGGGCAGACCTGGACAGATCTTAGCAGCAATTTACCCGATATCCCGGTTTACGATCTAATCGTCATGCCCTTTGATAGCTCAAGATTCTGGATTGGAACTGATATCGGATTGTTCGAGTCTCTGGATGCTGGATTAACCTGGGAATATGCCTCAAACGGTATCCCTGCTGTCTCCATTCGAAAATTGAAAATCGTGGGTCAGGAAATTGTGGCAGCTACGCATGGGCGTGGCATCTGGAGCGTTCATCTTGATGAATTACCCCTGTTGGAGATTCCTACAATTCCCCCACTCCTGTCAAAATTGTCTCCACCACCTCCCAACTCGCCGACACTGTCTATACGCTACAGTTCGAGGAGCGACCATGACTCACTTGAAGTGTACATCAATGGGCTCCTTACAGAGCAGATCGGCAATACAGTGGCTTATACAGCTTTCACCAGCAGCTATTCTGGTTTTTATGGCGAAGTTGTAGAGGTTCAAATTGTTGGTTATACAGAGGGCATTGCCTATTACAGCGATATTCAGACAATGCCTCTTTTCGCTCCTGTCCAGAGATATGCGGAAACCTTTGATAGTACTGAAGTGAATATACTCGGGGATCTGGGTGTTGGACCAGCACCAGGATTCGACTCCAACCTGCTGCAAACTTATCATCCCTACTCATCAGGTCTGGACTATTACAGTTATGTTGCTACGCCCATTATCATCGATCAGAGTTCCACTATGACTTACACAGACGTGGCTTTGGTCGAAACCGGCGAACCCGGTTCAGCTTATCCCGATCAGGATATGTGGGATTTTGTCACAGTTGAGGGATCCCTGGATGGCAACAACTGGGAGATTTTAATCGTGCCCTATGATGCAAGTTTCGATGCAGTATGGACTCAGGAATACAATTCTGAGAATGATCCGAATCAGCAGATGCTGAGGTCCCACAGCATAAATTTATACGAAACATATGCCCCTGGTGATACAGTCAGTCTGCGCTTTCGCCTCTTTGCCGATGCTGCTGTAACTGGTTGGGGTTGGGCAATCAATGATTATGCTATCACATCCACCAGCTCAATTGGGAATGAAGCTAGTCTGCCCCTGAAGTTCAATCTGCTCCCCAATTATCCAAATCCATTTAACGCCAGCACGACAATTCCCTTTACGGTTGGCAGCAATGGCAGGCTAAGTCTGTCGATCTATGATATGTTGGGCAGGGAGATTAGGACCCTGATAAATGACCGACCCATGCTAGCTGGTCAAGGCTATTCGACAAATTGGAATGGTCTGGATAACCAGGGACATGTGGTCTCTTCAGGTCTGTATCTGCTGAGAATGAATTATGAAGGTGGCAGTTTTTCCAGGAAGCTCATGCTGTTGAAATAAGGCATCAGTCTGTTTCTTCAGGGAGTAGTTTAAGATCAGTTACCTGGAACACATCATCGACCAATTCACCTGTGACTTCTGCCTTGCGGATGGCGTTACAAAAGCCATCGCCGGCATGGGCATCGCCGTGGTCATCTATATGGGCCCCCTGGACAAAATAAGCCCGGCCATCGAACCGGACAGCCAGATTGCAATCATCACCATGTAAACCAAACATACACTCACCACAGGCAACTTCCATTATTTGAGACGGTTTTTTTTCCACAGTTTCCAACTCCTTTTGCTTACACTCTTGAATCAAAAAGGTGAGCAGCATGATGCAAAAAATGGTCGACAAATGACGATAATTGTGGATCCGTGCTCTACTTTCCATAAAAAAGAATCCCCTTGTCCCCTGCAGAATCTGACCAGCCACGGTACATCCCTGTCGTATTGAATTCCATCGTCTTGCGTCCTTTCCCGTCAAGAGCTATGATACCACCGCTACCTCCAAGACTTGTAAGTTTACCCTGAATTACCTCATGGGCAGCGGCTTCTAAGGATAAACCGCCATACTCCATGCCAGCACTTACTGAATGGGCGATCATCAGACGCATAAAATATTCACCATGCCCTGTTGCAGACACGGCGCAGGTATTGTTGTTGGCATAAGTTCCGGCTCCAATGATAGGAGAATCTCCGATCCGTCCGAAACGTTTGTTGGTCATTCCACCGGTTGAGGTCGAAGCGGCCAGATTTCCATGACGATCCAGCGCAACCGCACCCACCGTTCCATGTTTATCCTCAGTTGTTTTCTGCTTGTTTTGCAATTGATCCCAGCGTTGCCTGGTCCAGAAATAATCAGCAGATACAGTATCAAAGCCTTGCTCCACTGCGAAAGCTTCAGCGCCCTTACCAGCCAGCATCACATGGGGCGAGTCTGTCATTACAGCCCTGGCGAGAGATATGGGATTTGCGATGTGTTGAACACCGGTAACAGCACCTGCATTAAGTGTTTGACCATCCATGATGGATGCATCCAGTTCATTGGTACCTGCCTCAGTAAACACAGCTCCCTTTCCAGCATTAAATTCAGGTGAATCTTCCAGAATGCGAATGCAGGCTTCCACTGCATCCAGAGCTGCACCCCCATTGGATAAAATCTCCTGCCCTTTGTCCAGGGACTTTTGGATGGCACTGCGGATGGCTTTTTCTTTTTCAGGAGTCATGTCTTCAACCCGAATGGTGCCTGCACCGCCATGTAGGACAAGTGACCATTCCAGACCAGCAGGCTCAGAGCTGCAGCCACTGATGCATAGATATAGAATACCTGTGAATAAATATTTTGAATATGTCCGCATATCAGTTCCACTTCCGATCATTTTTAGGTTTCAAAAATATAGCTTCTGAAGTTCAGTAAGACTGTATTTTAGGATTCGTTCTAATGAGAATCTTCTGTCAGGGAGAAAACCTGCTGCCCCTTAAAGTAGGTGGCCAAAACGTGAGCATTATGGATTTCTGTGGGTAAAATCTCGAAAAGATTTTGGTCTAAAATGATAAAATCTGCCGATTTCCCAAGCTCCAGAGACCCGGTCTCCTGCTCTAAGAAATCAGCATAGGCACCATTGATAGTAAAGCTCTCGATCATTTCTGCCAGGGTCACTCGCTCTTCCGGCCAGAGAACACTGGTCTCCGCTGCTGACCCAATCTCACTGCGAGTCATGGCTGTTTCAATGGCAATTAACGGGTTACAGGGAATGGTTACTGGATAATCACTTGAAGAGGCAACGGTGACGCCTGCCTTAAAAAAACTGGCCATGGGATATTCTGCATCAGCCCGTTTTTGCCCCAGATATGGAAGCTGGATATTGTAATAATAGTCGTCTTTTTTGAACCAGTAAGGCTGTGGTATTGCGATCACCCCTAAATCATGGAATCGTTTTATATCTTCAGGATCCACCAATTGTAGATGGGTGATCCCATGTCGTGAGTCACGTATTCCATTGTTTTCCTGCACCTGTTGGAGAGCATCCAACATGACTCTTGTGGCCGCATCACCGATGGCATGGACATGAATCTGGAAGCCCAGCTGATCCAGCTCTGTGCAAACTCTGGCCAGGCGATCAAGATCCCATAGCAATTTCCCATTTGATTCTGGTAAATGGGCATAGGGTTCATTCAAATAACCTGTACTACCTTCCACCACACCATCGATAAATATTTTGGCTGAGTTTATTCGAAAAAGCTGGCCCTCATCAGCAGCACGCTCGACTACCAGGGCCTGAATTTGCTCAACATCCTGGTCAGGATCCACATACAGTCCTGCCCGGAAGCGCATGGTCAGGCGATTTTCTGCTTCCAGACTTCGATATGCGGGAATCTCGTCAATTCCCACATCCAGATAGGCGTCATGAACGGATGTCAAGCCGAATGCTGTAGCCATTTCCTCATAGGCAAGTATTCCATTTCGCAGTTCCTCGAAGCCATAGTTGGGAAACAAATCTGAAACCAGATCAGCAGCATTCTCTCTGAGTGTTCCAGAGGGTTCGTTGCTACCAGCATATCTTTCAATAACCCCACCTTCAGGATCTGCTGTCGTCTGAGTGACGTTTGCCAGTTCCAGGGTTTTGGAGTTAACCCATTTTGCGTGTCCGCCCTCGTCTGAAAGGGCTACAGGAACATCGTCAATCACCTGATCAATGATGGACTTGTCAGGACCAATTTTGGCAAAATCCGCATTGCTCCAGCCCCGGCCTTTGATGAAGCCGGCTTCAGGATGCAAGTTACGATAATCCCTCAAAGCACGCTGAATCTCAGCAATCGTTTTGAGATTATAAAGGTTAACTTCATAAAGTTGCTTCGTGGCGCTGATTGGGTGGGCATGGCTGTCGATAAATCCAGGCAGCACCAGTTTTGTACCCAAATCAACAATTTGAGTTGAAGCACCGGTGAAAGCCTGCATTTCTGAATCAGAACCCAGTCCTACAATTCTCCCCTTGCTAATTGCCATGGATTGAACGGTCCGTCTGTCAGGATCTACTGTATAAATCTTACCATTTTTAAAAAGCAGATCGGCCTTTATCTGATTTGCTTTGGGAGCGCAGGAGTTGCTGCTTAAAATAGATATCAGTGCAAATACACAAATGCTGAGTTGTTTCAAAATCTATCCTTTTATTCTCTGGGTTCCTGGATTTTCAGAATAATCCTGGCCACCAAATGAAGATTCTTGACTTATTTCTATTGATCAAATTAGCTGTCTGAGGATAAGATTGACAGGATTTTGTGTCGTCACACTGAGCAGCTCTCTCTGAACGCTGGCCGATGAGCCCTGCTTCGCTTGACTCAGAACAGGCTCAGATCAAGCTTTTGATAAAGCATCTGTGTAGTCTATCTTTCGTTATCATCGGACCATTAATAGCAGGAGGCCTTCCCTTTGCACATTGATCGTATTGAATTGCGTCACGTAAAACTTGAGTTAGTAAAACCATTTGAAACATCCATGGGCGTTGAAACGCATGAAGAGCATATTATTGTCAGAGTAGACAGTGAAGGTGTCAGTGGCTGGGGTGAATGTGTAGTCGAACCCTTACCTACCTATTCCCCGGAGACCATTACCACAGCTTGGCATATCCTTGCAGATGCCATCATACCAGGTGTGATTGGCAAGCGTTTCGATACTGCGATAGATGCCCAAGCAGCATGGTCCTGGGTACGGGGACATCGCATGGCAAAGGCAGGACTTGAGGCTGCTCTCTGGGATGTCCAGGCCAAGCAGAAAAATGTAGCCCTTTCAAAATTGCTGGGAGGATCGCGGGAAGCAGTAGAGGTCGGTGTAAGTATTGGCATCCAGTCCACCACGCACGAGCTGCTTTCAGAGGTATCAGCTTATCTGGAACAGGGTTATGCCAGGATAAAGATCAAAATTGCACCGGGAAAAGATCTGAAATTCATCGAATCAATTAGAAAGGTTTACCCTGAGATTCCCCTCCAGGTTGATGCAAATTCTGCCTATACACTTGACGACCTGCCTATTTTCAAGGAAATGGAAAAATATCAGCTCCTGCTCATAGAACAGCCTCTGGGTTATGAAGATATTTACGAGCACTCACTTCTTCAGAGCAAGCTTGAGACGCCCATCTGTCTTGACGAAAGTATCCACTCTATGGGTGATGCTCAAGCAGCGTTAGCCATGAAGAGTTGTCGGATAATTAATATTAAGCCCGGTCGTGTTGGCGGATATAGTGAATCCATTAAAATTCATAATCTGTGTGCTGCTCATGATATACCCGTTTGGCACGGGGGCATGTTGGAATCCGGGATAGGCAGGGCTGGAAATCTGGCATTGGCGTCCCTGCCAAACTTTACACTACCTGGAGATATTTCAGCGAGTCGTCGCTACTTCAAACAAGATATAGTATCTCCTGAATTTGTGGTCACATCTGACGGGAAGATGGCTGTACCAAAACTGCCGGGAATCGGTGTAGATGTCCTGGAAGATCGGCTTGCGGCCGTCACAGTTTATTCCAAAGAATTTCGCCTCACATAACACTTGCCTTTTTTCCGGGAAGCCAGGGCTTGTATCTCATTTTTTAAATAGATGCTCTGCCAGCTATTGACAGGCAATCAGCCAAAGCCAGGCTGTCTGTAAGAATCCTGCGCTTACAATTCATCTTTTATATGGACATGTTAATAATAGTCTCAGCACAATCGGGGTGATTCAAATGCATTATTCCTTGACTCAGCAGGATGCCCAAGTTATTATTGTAACATATTTTTCAAAATGACTATTCTATGAAAGTATTATTTCATCATTAATCAAACTCTATTGATCGATCGATTTCTTGATCTGGCTAAACTGGTTGCTCCTTCCGGTAAGGAACGTCCTGTGGCTGATTATTTAATTGATTTTGCGAAAACGAGAGGTCTCTCCTGCCGTGAAGATGATGCCGGCAATTCCAATGGAAGTGAAGCAGGTAACATTATCCTCACTTATGGCGATGGTGGTAACACCCTATTTATGTCTCACATGGACACGGCTCGCTCAACCGCCTCACTTATCCCTGTTCTGCATGAGGACCGGATTACCTCCGATGGCCAAACGGTTCTGGGTGTAGATAATCGTGTGGGAATCACGGCTTTGTTATCTGGTTTGGATGTGATTCTGGAGCGGGGCACTCAAAACCCAGGTTTTACGATTGCATTTACCATCTGTGAAGAGAGCAATCTTGCTGGCTCAAATCATCTCTCACTACCAGACAGCATTACCCAGGCTTTTGCCTTTGATTCCAGTTATCGCCCTGGTACCTATATATCTCAAGCACCTGGAGCAAAGAATTTTGATGTTGAGGTGATTGGAAAAGCTTCACACTCAGGGATTGCCCCTGAAGCAGGGATAAATGCATTGCAAATTGCCGCCCGTGCCATTTCGGAACTTCCTCTGGGACGCGTTGATCTGGAGTCAACCATGAACATTGGACCCTTTTCTTCCACCGCTGCAACCAATGTTATCCCACCTCGCGTAAAATTAACCGGTGAAATCAGATCATCTACCATCGATAAGGTCGAACGACTGGACAAATTCGTACAAAACCATTTTTCAAAAATGTTGGCTGGAACAGGAGCCACATTCACCTATGATTCTGCCTGGGATTTCCATCCTTATACCATTGAGACAGATGCCCCGTTGCGCCTCAGACTTGAGAAGGCTCTAACATCAGCTGGTCTAAAACCTGTTGCTTTGCATTCATTTGGTGGAAGTGATGTAAATGTTCTCAACGGAAAAGGCATTCCTGCCATTAATCTGGGCGTTGGAGCCCAGAATCCTCATTCAAATGAAGAATTTGTACTTATTGAGGATTTAATTAACGCAACAAAGATTGCTGTGGAGCTTATGCATAATGCGAATTAGAAACCTTTTAGTCCTGTCACTTTTTACACTCTTCATGTCATGCGAGTCCAGCGCACCTATGAATGAAAATCTGGGCCATTTGATGATTATCGGAGGTGGAGAAAGAACTGCTGAAATCATGACAAAAACGGTGGAAGTGGCTGGCGGGGCATCATCTCGCTTTGTTATCATTCCCCAGGCCAGTAGTGAACCCCTTGAAACCGCCCAATACCAACAGGCAGATATTCTCAAGTATGGTGCTGGTGAAGTCAGCTACTTAATGCTGGATAGTGCCAATGTTGACTCAATCGCTCATTTGGAAAGTATTCGAAATGCCACAGCCATCTTTTTCTCTGGCGGTGATCAAATTCGTCTCACGCGCCTTCTGCTCGGGACCCAACTGCTGGAAGAGATAAAAGCTTTATATAAACGGGGTGGTCTAATCAGTGGCACCAGTGCTGGTGCAGCAATTCAGAGTAAACTAATGATTACTGGCGAAGAATATCTCAATAAAGATGAAGACCAGCCTTATAACACGATCGCTCCCGACAACATCGAGACCGTTGAAGGTTTTGGTTTTGTGACTGAAGCCATCATCGATCAGCACCACATCAAACGTCGTCGCAACAACCGGGTTTTTAGTGCCGTACTGGAGCACCCTGAATTGCTGGGCGTGGCGATTGATGAGAGCACCGCTATCCTGGTAAATCCCGATCGTAGTTTCCAGGTTTTAGGCGATGCCACAGTCATCGTTTATGATGCCAGACATGCCCAAAATATAAGATTAGACAAGTTTAACAACTTCGCCGTTGATGATATGAAAATCCAGCTGTTAATGAATGGTGACCGATTTAGCCTGATAACGGGGAAAAGGCTTCAATGACATCCATCCGCACTAAAACACCAGATACATTTGTAATATTGTTCTCAATATTGGTGGTTATTGCCGCTTTGACCTGGATCATTCCTGGAGGTGCTTTTGATAGCCATGAGATAAATGGACGTTCAGAAGTAATACCGGGTACCTTTCACCAGGTTGAAAGTGATCCCCAGGGTATTGGAGCAGTGCTCATGGCTCCTATCAGAGGTTTTGTAGATGCAGCCCTTATTATCGGCTTTGTACTCCTGGTGGGTGGTGTTTTTGGAATATTACAACGCACGGGAGCCATCAAAGCAGGTATCTCAACCTTGGCCCGAGCGCATGAGCGTTCAGCCCTGGTCAGGGCCTTGATTATTCCAATATTCATGACCATTTTTTCCCTCGCAGGTGCAATATTTGGAATGAGTGAAGAGATCATCCCTTTCATTATCATCTTTATTCCTCTGGCATTGAAAATCGGATACGATAGCATGGTTGGCGTGGCAATTCCATTTCTCGGCGCCGGCGTCGGTTTCGCAGGCGCATTCTTGAATCCATTTACCGTTGGGATTGCACAGGGAATTGCAGAGGTCCCGCTTTTTTCAGGATTGGGCTATCGTTTTCTACTCTGGACAATCTCAACCACCATCGCCATTCTGTATGTGCTGCGCTATGCCGCCCGAATTAAAAAGAATCCAACCTTAAGTTTGACTTACACAAATGATTTGCTGAAGCGTGAGAAATATTTAGATGAAGCTGATGGTTCCGGCTCTACTCTCACATCTCAACACCATCGTGCGCTCCTGGTATTCGCTACCGGTCTGCTGGTCCTGGTTTGGGGTGTCCTGGCCAGACAATGGTATATTGAAGAAATTGCCGGATTATTTCTGATCACAGGCATTTTGGTGGGAATCGCTGGCCGCCTGAAGGTGAGCGAGATTACAGAATCATTTACTTCAGGAGCAAAGGATCTGGTCATGACTGCCCTGATCATTGGTCTCGCAAGAGGCATTTTGATTATTGCCAAGGATGGACAGATTATCGATACCATGCTGAATGCGCTCTCGGCTCAGATTATTTCTCTTCATCCAATTGTTTCATCCCAATTCATGTTTATTATTCAAACCCTTATCAATTTCTTTGTCCCATCAGGCAGCGGCCAGGCAGCTTTGACCATGCCAATAATGGCACCCCTGTCTGATCTCGTAGGTGTAACACGACAAACAGCCGTCCTCGCTTATCAAATGGGCGATGGTTTTGGGAATATGATTATTCCCACGTCTGCAGTTACAATGGGTGTGCTCACGCTGGCAGATATCCCCTGGCAGCGCTGGGCAAAATGGCTCCTACCCCTGGAACTTATTTTTCTCGTACTTGGACTTTTCTTCTTGATCCCACCCTTCTTCATGGGTTGGTAGGAAGATTATATATTATCAATAACATAACGGAGGATTTATTATGAGTAATGCTAGTAAAATGAGAGTTCTGCTGCTATTTCTTCTGCCCATTATAGCACTGTCGCAAGTTTATGTTAACTCTGACTCTATTGGAGTTTACCTGAAAAATTACGGTGAAATCGAAATCTGGGGACCCATGGCTCCCGGTGATCCTGTCAAACAAGTCGACCGCATGACTTTGCTGGTCGGCACAGATGAAACAGCAGTTTTCGATTATTCTGAAGATGCTGACGTCGACGAGGCCTCTGTTCTGATTGCAGATCCAACCCTTAGCGACATGGAGGGGTATACCAGCATCAATAATTTTTATTCATTCGCACCCCCAGATATTTTTGCTACAATTTCCCCATATGCCTGGAATGATGCTGAATACGTCATCGTTCATATGGTCGTAACCAACACTGCAGACACTGCGATTGATGCACGTATCGGTTTAGAGATCATACCGCAAATAGATGGTGACTATGATGGCATCAATACCTGGATTCCTGATGGAAATTTCCTGGACATGACCCGTGGAAGCGGGAACCACATCGGGTTTAAGTTTTTGTCTCACAGTATGGCCTCCCTTTCTCAATTCGTATGGTTCAGTGGCTATAATGATTCAGATGCCGATCTCTATAACTGGATGAATACCAATCAGATAGACACGGTCATGATATGTACCAACCCCGATGATGGGATTGTATCTATCCCTGCAACTGCTCCAGTGACCCTCGAGCCAAACGTAGGCATCGATTTCTATTATGGTGTGGCACGTGGGTTAACGCTTTCAGCCCTGACGACCAATATGGCTGACCTTCAAACTGCCTATAATACCATTTTCACAGTTGGAGTTGACGATATCGCTCTTCAACCTGGAACTTTTAGTCTCTCCCAAAACTATCCCAATCCCTTTAATCCCTCGACTGAGATTAGTTTTTCAATACCTGCAGACGGAGTAGCTACTCTTGATATGTTCAACCTTAGAGGAGAGCTGGTAGCAACATTGCATAATGGTTGGATGGCTGCAGGCTCTTATTCCAGGAGCGTGAATGGGTCAAATCTTCCTTCCGGAATTTATGTTTATTCCCTTACTGCAAATGGTGTTCAGCTCACAAAAAAGATGACTTTGCTCAAATAACTTTAATCTTCCTCGAACTCGGGTTTTCCGGGTTCGAGGAACTTTTCTGGACCAAACAAATGGTAAAAGAACGTATCCGAACCTTGCATAAGGATTTGCCGCCCAACCAAAAAGTATTGGCGGAATTTATCCTGAATCACCTGGAAGAGATTTCTTTCTGGAGCATTCACAACTTAGCGAGTCAGGCGGGGACCAGCTCTGCCAGTGTTGTGCGACTGGCTCAACGGCTGGGATATGCTGGATATCCGGCAATGCGTGAGGATGTCGTTAATATTCTTAAAACCGAGATGAACCGCGACCACGTTTCACGCATTGAAACCCTGGAGGGTGATGTTCTGAGTATGGTCGCCAATCAGGATGTCCAGGATATCAACGAGACCCTGAAGCAAATCAACCGTAGCGATTTTTCGTCTGCTGTAGATTCAATTCTCACTGCCAAAAGGGTTTACACCGCCGGGTTGGGGATTTCAAATTTGATGTCGGAAATATTAGCCTATCAGCTGAACCAGGTCGGAATCGCTGCGTCCTCACTGCGTGCCGGCACCACCAGTTTTCTGGAACAACTCGCTTTTTTCGAGAAGACGGATCTTCTGATTACATTCTCGTACCCCCCCTACTCTGAAGTAACCATAGAGCTGGCAAAACTATCCCGTAAAAAGGGTACTAAGGTTCTTGCTATCACAAACAAACCAGCTGCACCCATAACCTTTCATTCCGATATCAGCTTGCAGGTAAAAAGTGAAAATGTTCTTTTTACAAATGCTTTTGCTGCAATTTCCGTAATCATAAATGCTTTAGCCACGGAATGTGCGCATCGCGACAAGACAAAAGCTCAATTGATGTTATCACACTTTCAAACCATTAATGGAATCTCTGATGAACAGAATGCTTAAACGATCAAGTTTTTTCAAAACCCGGAAAATATCCTGCGGTTTACTGCTCCTTATCGGTCTCCCCATGGCCCTGATGTCAGGCGTTACCGGGAAGCTCGCCGGGACAGTTCGGGAAGCCGAGACTCAGGCCCCTGTAATTGGAGCGACCATCCAATTGGTGAATACCAACTATGGGCGAATTTCTGATATCGATGGCCACTTTATCATCCTCAATATCTCACCGGGAACCTATAGCGCTAAAGTATCCTTTATCGGTTATGAAACGGTAATCATTGAGAATCTTGATATCCGGGTTGATTTAACATCCACTCTGGAAATAACGATGCGACCTTCAGTCCTTCAGGGCGAAGAGGTTGTGGTGACAGCTTCTACTGTTTCCATCAATATGGATCTGACTGCATCCATGGCCGTGGTTACCCAGGAACAATTTGATGCCCTGCCCATAGCTGATGTTGGCGATGCCCTCGCTTTACAAGCAGGAGTTGTAGGATCTGGTTCCAATTTGAATATCAGGGGTGGCCGTTCCAATGAAGTCGCTTATCTGATTGATGGTATGTATGTCCAGGATCCACTCTTAGGTGGATTTGCCACGGATTTGGGCAACGATGCCATTCAAGAAATGAGTCTGCTCAGTGGCACCTTTAATGCAGAATACGGGAATGCGCTAAGCGGTGTCGTAAATATCGTTACCCGTGAAGGTGGCCGCCAATGGAGTGCTCGCTTACAAAATCGGATCGGGACCTTTCAATATGGCAAGGACAGTCTCAAGACTGAGGGCGGTCGGGTGAATTGGTTAGTGAGCGGACCCTTGATTACCGACAAGCTTTCCTTGTTTGTTTCAGGAGAGCACACCGGGCATGATAGTTACCTCCCCTTTGGGAATAACACTGAGGATTCATATTTCGCCAAACTGACTTTTACCGGTATCAGCCGGTTAAAAGTGAATACCATGTATCGGAACTCATGGCGCCACTGGCAGAATTACAGTCATTCCTGGCTATATGCTCAGGAGCAATACTACCAGTATAGCTCCTCGAGTGAGCAAATCGCGTTGAACTTGACGCATACCCTGTCACAACGCCTTTTTTATGAAATACGTGTTTCGCAATTCAAGCAACATTTTCGCCAGGGTATCTGGCTGGACACGGACAGTACCGATCATTGGATGAGACTGGATGAATATGTTCCCTGGAACGAATATCAGCTCGATCCCGATGCTGGAAATGGGCATGAATTCTATTCCTACGGGAATCCACCGACCTACGTGGATAGCGAAAGTAAAACAATCGATCTCCGCGGTGATCTTGTCTGGCAGTCAGGTAGGTGGAATGAAATTAAAACCGGCATTCAGATCAAATCCCATGAATTAAGATTATTGGATATATATGATCCCAAACGGGATCACCCTTATATCGATGACTATGAGGAAAACCCCATTGAGCTCGCCGCCTATATCCAGGATAAAATTGAATTTCCCTATCTGGTTATCAATCTGGGGCTACGCTTTGACAATATGGATGGCAATGCAGCTTATCGGAATGACCCACTCCTCGATACCGTGCTAACCACGGCGGATTCGAGAAGTCAGATTAGTCCCCGCCTGGGAATTGCCCACCCCATTTCTGATCGAACAAAAATTCATTTTGCCTATGGTCATTTCTTTCAAAATCCTGAGTATCAGTATCTATATGAAAATTCACAGTATGATGTGACGGTGAGAGAGCCCCTCTTTGGTCAACCAAATCTGGATGCTGAACGAACGGTTGCCTACGAGGTCGGCCTTTCCCATCAGTTTAATGATGCCCTGGTGGGTCGCTTCACAGCCTACTATAAGGATATCACAGGGTTGATCGGCACACACTACTACCCTCCATATACGGATGAAGCTCCTGATCAGTATGTTGGCTACACACTCATCGTGAATGAGGATTACGCCAACACCAAGGGCTTTGAAGTCAATCTGGATTATAATAATGGTCGTCGAATAGCGGGTAGCATCACTTATACATTTTCTGTCGCAAAAGGAAGTGCTTCATCTGAGGGTGAGCAATACCCTGGGACCTCTGAGTCTACTCGGCTCTACTTCCTGGATTTTGACAAATCTCATGGATTTAATGCATTTGGCAGCTGGCGGATGGGAAAACGAGAAGGTCCCCGATTTGGAGAGTTCTTCCCCTTCGCCGAAACAGAAATTGGCTTTATTCTTCGCGCCAGCACTGGCTACCCCTATACACCTAGTGGTCGTGATGTTGGGTTTGTTGAATTGAACTCATTAAGACAGCCGTCTACCTATTCCATCGATATTGAAGCCGGACGAGAATTCCCACTGCCTGGCAAACTATATGGTCGGCTTTTTCTTGAAGTCCTGAACTTGACCAATGTCTCGAACGTCCGTTATGTTTACTCCGACACGGGTGATCCGGATTACACTCTGGTTGGTGGATATAGTCAAGAATATATGCGTGATCCTTCAAATTATGGCCCACCAAGAAATTTTCGTCTTGGTCTGACACTTGGATGGGAGTAGATGATGAATCCTAAGCACACAGTCACATCAGAATTTCTTGTTAAATCCCTACTGACATGCATTCTAATGTCGATCCAATTAGCAACGCTTGAGGCTGGCGAGACCTACCGTGATCGAGAGAGCCCACCCAAGACCCTCTCAAAAGCGGCTGATATCACTGATCGCGCTGCCGGAACTCACAATGGCAGTAATATTGGATTATTCTTCGAAAACCGGGGAAAACTTTATCCCAGAAGACTTGCAGATGGTCCATCTGGCGAATTCCCCATCAATAGTGGTCACCATTACATATACCGGATCAACCCCTTCGTCGGTGTTGCCCCGGATGCCGCTTCAGGACGACAGGCAAATGTGCTTCAGGGACGCTATACGGAGAATGAAGAATTCGAAGCTGTAGGTGGCTACCACAATCCAGATTTTGCCCGGGTGGCGATGAGTGATCAGCCAAATACCTGGCCATCCACTGGTTGGCCCGTAAAAGACACTCAAGGCAATCCAGTTGTTGTGTCAAGTCAAGATAGCTATTGTGTCTTCGATGATCAAAATAACACCGTAGAAACCCTTGATATACAGTTGGCTCAAACCGGTTACGCTTTTGGATTGGCATATGCTGAGGACCTCCTGTTCTTCACCTATGAAATCACCAATAATTCCTCCACAACCTATGACAGCGTCTATTTTGGTATGTATCTGGATTTTGATATTGGCAACATCAGCGGTGGGGATCCAGAGTATCTGGATGACGTCCTCGGTTTTGATGCCTCAAACGACTTTGTTACACTCAGAGATGAGACGGATTATTCTGCTGAGTGGGGCGGTGCAACGGGGATAATAGGTCTGACCCTTTTAGAAACCCCATCTATGGGCGGAATTACGGATCTACATTATAATCTGGCCGGTTCTGATATTGATGATGATTCACTGCAGATGGTGATTTTATCAAGCAACCAGGACTACCTGCCTGCAAACTTTTTACTTGACGATTATGTGCATACTGGAACGGATGGAAATATCCATATCGATGATGTGACCCTGATTGAGCAGGGTACGTCATCTGAATACGTTATCACCCTGTCGGCCGGACCTTTCGATCTTGGTCCCAACGATACTCTAAAATTTATCACCTGTATCGTTGCCGGTGTAAATGAAGCTGACCTCAACAACAATCTACTCGTAGCCCAGGAATTATATGCCCTGGATTTTGAAACACCCAAACCCCCCGTCACTCCAACGCTGAGTGCTGTGGCAGGCAGTAATGAGGTAACCTTATACTGGACCAATGCCATAGAGGATCAGGCCGACCAGATATCGGGAATCCTTGATTTTGAGGGCTACAAACTTTATCGAAGCGTTGACCGGGGTGTTAGCTGGGATCAAATCGATAGAAACACATTTCCTGAAACTGGAGCAAATCCTGTTCCGCTCGCCAGCTTTGACCGAATTAATGGCATTGGTGAAGACCTGGGGATGAGTTATTCATATACTGATGCATCGGTTATAAATGGCTTTGAATACTGGTATTCTCTTACGGCTTTTGACCAGGGTGACACCCTGATCTATAGTCTTGAAAGCCCCATCGGCAATACCACGGATGCAGTCAACACGATTAGCATTATTCCCCTATCCTCGGCCGCTGCCAGCGTTGCTGCCTCGGCTGAAAATATCATCCATTCCGGTGCTGGGATATCGAACTATTTAATTAATGTTAATCCGCTGACTATCAATCAGTTAAGTGACTTTAGTTACAGTCTATTTTTTGATTATATCAGCCGTTCTGAAATCGGCAATACAGGCCTTGAAGCGTTGCCTGTAATTCTAGATTCAAGTCTCACAATGAATGATCATTATGGTGTGGAGTTTGTCCCTGCCAATAAATTTAATTTGCATAATCTGACCACTGGGGAAGTCATCAGAGAGGGCTATCCCTTCAGAGAAGGAGTGGCTTATACCCTCGCTCCGGGAATGAAAATTGAGTTTCAAATTACTGACCCAACTAAAACACCAAGTCCTGGAGATTATCTGAGTCTCAACTTTTCAGCAATGCTGGAAAGAAGTGATGGTCAAGATACGCTTGTAGTGCTCCCCTGGCAAAAATTTGATGAGAGCATTCAATTGGTATCAGATGATGGTCTCCTTATATCAATGAGTCCCCGGGAAGAACTTCAGGATATCAGCATTCCTCCAGTCCTCGATTTTGATCTAAATTTTGCTGTTGATAATTCTGCCGCTCTGCTGGATAGTTCATATCAGATCAATATTGTTGGTTCTGCTCTGGATGCCTCTGATCTGCGCTTCTTAATTGTAAGCGTTCTAAACAGTGACCTCAGTTATGTTCTTGAAGCTGATACAGTCTATGACGGTGAGTCCTTGAGCTTTAATGGTGTTTCAGTTGCTTTTAACTTCGATTCAACAAACCCTCCTCCTCCCGGGACGACAGCAACGTTTACATCTGTTCCTGCCCACGCACCAAATATTCAGGATGGATTTCAATTTGGGATTCGGGACAGCGAAACCGACCTCGCCAGATTGAAGGAGTCCCTTTCAGCCATTCGCGTGGTTCCCAACCCTTATGTAGTTGGATCATTGTGGGAAATAGAATTTGGTGAATTACGGAGAGAGCCCCTGCGGCAAATTCAATTCACAAACCTGCCGTCTGAATGTGATATCTTTATTTTTACACTGGCTGGCGGATTGATAAAAACGTTAGAGCACAATTCCATGACTGGAACAGAGATCTGGGACTTGCGGGCCGAAGGCGGTCGTGAAATAGCCGCAGGCATATATCTCTATCAGGTGAAAGCCGGCACTTATGAATATTTTAATCGATTTGCGGTGATCAAATGAGGACCAGGAAAATGAATTATACTCTCACTATTCAATCGTGGATCAATAGTCAAATACTCACCATTTTTTCACATTTTGTCGTTGCGAGACGGGAAGCAACGGGACCCCGCCAAAGGGGGTGGAAGCCAGCTCAAAATTGGAGATGGTTGCGGTTATTGACACTCCCTCGCACAGACGCTAGCTATTGGAGGCATATTATTTTATACCTCCTGCTCTCTACCACCATCCTGCATGCTCAGAATCCCAATCTTGGCTCAGCTGCTGCCCAATTTCTTAAAATACCTGTAGGGGCCAGATCGGCTGCGCTGGGCGGCGCCATGACCGGTATGTCAACTGATGCCACTGCCCTATTCTGGAATCCAGCCGGGATTGCTCAGGATCACTCACAGGCGCTGCATTTTTCTCAGGTGCCCTGGATGACCTATTTCAACCTGACAGCCGTGGGCTACACGCTCAATTTGCACGAACTGGGGACGGTCGGATTTCATGCATTGGGACTGGGGATGGAGAAAATGGAAATCACAACTGAATTACAGCCTGAAGGAACCGGGCAATTTTTCGATTCACAGGATATTGTGATCGGGGCCTCATATGCCAGAAAATTAACCGATCGATTCAGCATGGGTTTTACAGCCAAATACGTTTATCAAAGAATCTGGAATGAAACTGCTTCAGGAATCGCCTTTGATGTTGGCACCCATTATAATATTGATTTTCTAAATACGTCCATTGCCATGTCCATGAGAAATTTTGGTGCTGATCTTCAATTTGAAGGACCAGACCTGCTCATCGTTCATGATGATAACGATTTATTCCCAAATCGTTTGCTCCAGGCTTCCAAACAGACTGAAAAGTATCCTTTGCCATTGAGTTTTCAATTCGGGCTGGCCTCTGATCTTATTCATTCGACCTTTTTCAAAGCCAGACTGGGTATTGATGCTGTTCATCTGAATGATGAAAATGAGCAGATCAGAATTGGTCTTGAAAGCATTATCGCCCAGCGTTTCTTTCTCCGGGGAGGTTATCAGTTCAACAATGATGTAGATGCTGGCAGTTTTGGTGTGGGTTTACAACAACGCATCGATAACACTGTCATCAAGCTGGATTATGCATATGTGCTACATAAACACCTTGAAGATAACCGTTTTCTCTCACTGAGCCTGGTTTTCTAATGAAGCCCTATATCCCCAATCACAGTCTGACACCTCGATCGAAGCGTCTCTTCATGATCAGTGTATTCATCGTGCTAATTGCCAATTCTGGTTGGACTCAGATTCCTGAGGCACTCAAAAACAAAACTGAACTCACGAGTTATGCCGAATTAACTCAGATTGTTCAAGATCTTGATTCAGATTCTCGATTCAGCGTTTCCGAAGCAGGAAAAAGCGGTGAGGGTAGATCATTATGGCTTATACGAATTTCGGATCCAAAGCAAACAGTAAAATGGCGGGTCTTCTTTTATGCTCAGCAACATGGGAATGAACCGGCTGGTAAAGAAGCCCTGATCTATCTTGCCAGAGCCATTCAGAAGAATCCAAAATTGTTAGGCCGTGGCGTTGAATTATGGCTTATGCCAATGGTGAATCCTGATGGTGCAGAAAGGGATCAACGTAGAAATGCTGTGGACGCAGACCTGAATCGCGACCATATGATTTTGGAGCAACCAGAAACACAGGCATTACATAAAACGATTCGATCTATTCAACCACATCTGTCAATCGATTGTCATGAATTTGCCCGAGATAGCGATGATTACAGGGAGAAGGGCTGGATCGAGTGGACAGAAATCATGATGGATTATGCCAATTATCCCCTACTCGATGATGCGCTGGTTTTAGAGGGTGCTGATTTGGTTAACCGTGTTGGCAAAGCCATGGTCAGACAGGGAGTTCATTTTCAGCGCTATTTTGTTGGAGGCGTTCCCCCAGATGGCGAACAACGCTACAGTGCGCCGGATATGGATGGAGGCTTAAATGCTGCAGCGATATATGGTGGCCTCTCATTTATTATTGAAGGTGGCGTATATCGTAACGACAATGCAGACAATCATGATTTACCTATGCGCATTCATAACTACACCCAATTGCTGTTTGAGGTCTTGAAGGACAAAAAGATCCGCAGGCAGGCACTCCCCTTGCTTGAGTCTAAAAACGCCCCAGAGCTGCCAAATTGGGTCCCAAATAACTATTTCTGGGCTAAATCAAGTGAATCCATCATCTCGATTCCTGTCCTGGACGCCAAAACCAAGCAGACCATTCAGACACCGGCGCCCAATTTCATGGTTGACCTGGTCATCAAAAAAAGTGTGTCACGACCACAAGCCTACATAATTCCGCCTGAACATGCAGATGTTTTTAGCCAATTATTGCAACGGCATGCACTCCCTTTTCAGGTCCTGCAGCAAGCTGCCACTTATCAGGTTCAATATTGTTTACTGGATACGGTTGAAATGGAATTTGATGAACTCTACCATAGATATGGAGGTCGCGTCATCTCCTCTGCCCAACCTGTTGAAAGTCAAATTGTTGAAGCAGGTTCTCTAATCGTTCCCGTGGATATTGAAAATGGATTGCGGACAATGGCGATTCTTGAACCCACCCAAATGTTTGGTTTGTGTCAATATCCGACCTATGAGATCCTCATATCTAAAGATCGCAAATTACCGGTGGCTCGTGTTCTGAATTAATCTCACTTATAGGGAAGCTCAAAATATTCATAAACCCGGGCAGATAGTTTAGCATAAATTATATGCAACGATTTAAAATCACCCCTAGCTTCAAATGCAAAAAGACATAACACATTTGCCTGATTCATCTCAAAAACCTTGGCTGATTGGGGCTGCGGTATCGCTTCTATTCATGTCATGTGCCTTCATTTTCCCACCATCATCAGATACTGTCCGTGGGACTGATACTCACTTTTGGTATGAGGACAGCACATTGCAAGCCTTGCTCGATGAGAGGACCCATTCTTCCCTCACAATTGACAACAATACAAGTCTGCTTGTGAATGGGGTTCAAAGTTTTGCCAGGCGTTATGAAAATATGAGTACAGCAGGTTTTATTTTCGTCAAGACTTTCTTATTCACAGATGATGAAGAGGGTCGTCAAATGGCAGCAGCATTATCTGAGCGAGCCATGGCAGGCATCCCAGTGGTTCTTCAGTACGATGTTAAGGGTTCAATTGAATCTCCGGCAGTTGTCTCGGACATGCTAAATCATGTTAGTCTTGAGCAGCCTTTTGGTGAGAAGAATATCATACATGAGATGCGGCAGGCTGGTGTAACGATCGTTCCCACAAACGCTCCGAGTCGCGCTTATGAATTGACTGAGTGGACAGAAAATATTGCGAGATTATTTCAAGACCCCATGGCCGCCTTGAAGCGTTCTGGAGAATCACTTATCCTCTATGATTACTGTGACCATGAAAAGTTCTTCATTACTGGCCATGCAGGTGGTGAAATCCGCGCTATCATTGGTGGTATGAATATCGCCGCTGAATATGCCTTTGGTGGCATTGGTGGACGCAGAGACAGTATCAGCGGAAAAGTTGGCTGGCACGATGTAGACGTAGAAATATCCGGTCCAGCTGCGGTGGATGTTCTTAAGGAATTCCTCAGAGACATGAAAACCCAGACCGGACGCGAACTCCCTGCGGATTTGATTGATATCGCACCTGAATTTTTGACCGGGGCAAGTCCACTCTTGAGCAGCGCCAGTGTTCGTTTCGTCGTTCACCACCCCCTGGCAGAACGCAGCAGGTATGTCGAGGACCTTTATCATATCCTTATTGAGAGTACCCCTCTGGAGGAGCCTATTTTTATTGCAACAGCATATTTCGCACCCTCTAAACGAATCAGGGATGCCCTCACAGAGCATGCAAAACGAGGTGGAAGGGTCAGTGTTTTAACGAACTCGCTGGAATCAAACAACCACCCCATACTATCCGTGGCAGCAAACTTCGCTGCTCTTGATATTATGCAGGCAACTGACAATTTCAGATTATATGAATGGATACCCAGACCTGATGCCGGCGCAAAAACCATGCACCAGAAGCTTGCTGCATTTGGCAGGAAAGGACCCGTGATTGTTGGCTCCTTTAATCTGGATGCTCAGAGCGCTGTCCATAATACAGAATCTGTTGTTGTTATCCACGAGCCAACCTTTCGTCAGGATATGGATGAATTAATCCAGTTTTATACGCGTCCTGGAACCTCAAAACGAGTGTTGAGATCAGATCTGGAAACAAAACCTGTTCTCGATAGGATCCAATCCTTCATCAGTCATGAATTAGCCTGGTATTGGCTGTAACCTAAATATATATCTCCTGTTACCATCTGATACACAGTGAGATACAAGATATCTATAAAGTGTTTTGGGGGTGACAGTAATATTTTTGCAGCTTGAAAATATCAGGAGTTCGTCAGGCTGATCAGTCTTTCGATTGCTTCATTGAGTTTGGCGATGACAGTACCACGATCGTCTGGAATCAAATCTTTCATATTAATATTCAGGGAAAAGCCGCAGAGCGATTCATTTAATCTATCAGGAGATTCGGCACCTTTCTCTTTCAACTGAACCTCGTATACTTCTACCACTCTATCGAAGCCTTTGACCTGAATAGAGTCTTTCTTAATACAGGGGATGTCCTGGCAAACCAGACTCCAGGTATCGTGAGAAATTTGGATGCTCCCGGGGGCGGCGTTTGATTCCAGACGGCTGGCCAGATTCACCCGATTGCCTATGATGGTATAATCCATTCGCTCTTCACTTCCAAAATTTCCAATCGTAAAATAGCCATCTATTGATTATAGCCAGGGACCTGACAAGAAAGAGTAACTACTGTCTCCTGCCATCCTTATTTTCAATTTCAGGGGTTAAACAATGCAAATATTGGGACTGATATGAAAGAAGTTGATCTATACCCACCACTCAAGGTCTTCTTGCAGGACCAGGGTTACGAAGTAAAAAGTGAAGTCCAGCATTGCGATGTTATCGGCTTGCGCGACGGTGAAAATCCCATTGTTGTAGAACTCAAACTATCACTCAATCTGACAATTTTACTTCAAGCAGTGGATCGTCTCTCCCTCACAGATACTGTGTATATTGGTATTCCTAAAGGGATTCCTGTGTTGAAGAAGCACCGCAAGCGCGTGGTGAAGCTTATTCGGATGCTAGGCCTAGGTTTAATTGTCATAGACCCCGCTGCCAGGTTTGGCGCCGTTGATGTCCTCTGTGATCCAAGTGAATACCGGCCAAGACAGGTTAAGAGGAAGACCCAGCGGCTGTTGAGGGAATTCAGCCAACTTTCCGGTGACCCAAACCAGGGTGGCAGTACAACTCAGCAAACGCTTATGACAGCCTACCGGCAAAAGGCCATTGCCATTGCCGAATATCTTAGATCAAACGGGGAAAGCAAAGCAGCTGTTATATCAAAGTCACTGACTGAGTCAAAGACCCGTAGCATTCTTTACGACAACGTTTATGGCTGGTTTGACCGTCAAGGCAAGGGTATCTATAGCCTTTCACAGCAAGGGGCTTCAGAACTGCCAGAGTGGATTGCCAGAACTCGCAAATGATCTCGGAATTTGCCTTCCAAAGCGGTCATGTCGACTTGCTTGAGGCTTATACCTTAAATTGACTGAGTAGCCTTTCAAGAGACTGAACATTGCTATTTAATTGATCTGATGCCGTGGCCAACTCCTGGGCACTTGTGGCAGATTGTTTTGAGACACTTGAAACCTGCTCCACATTCTTCGATATCTGTTCAACTCCTGAACTTTGCTCATTGGCGGCCGAAGTAATTTGCGATATGGCATAGTTTACCCGGTCGGTTGATGAACTGATTTGCTTCAGTGCTGTGCCTGCCGCTCCTGCCATTTTTTGGCCTTCTTCAGATTGAATTTTTATATTCGCCATCGCTTCAACAGCTTCATTGACATCGTTTTGAACATGTTTGATTTTTTCACCAATATCGGCTGTTGCTTTCACCGTTCGCTCAGCCAGTTTTCGAACTTCATCTGCCACAACGGCAAAGCCCCTTCCAGCATCTCCTGCCCGGGCTGCTTCTATATTTGCATTTAGAGCCAAAAGATTTGTCTGATCTGCAATATCATCGATGACCTGGATGACCATGCTAATTTCTTCTGAGCGATCTTTTAAGGCACTGATTTGCTCTGAAGCAGCATTGACGATACGAGAAATCCCTTCAATGCCTTGAATTGTATTTTCAACAGTAGTTTGACCTTCCAATGAAGCCTGGTTCGCTTCGCCGGCACTTGTCTGAGTCTCTACGGCATTGTTGCTGGTTTCCATAATCATTGCAGACATTTCTTCCATAGAAGTAGCCACTTCAGAAAGCTGTGATTGCTGCTCCTCCGCCCCGGCAGCTAAAAGCTCTGTTGAATTCACCACGTCTTTTGACGTTTCAGCCAGGGTCTTGCCAACCTCGATTAGATCAGTGATCATTGAACGTAATTTTTCAATGAAGGTGTTAAATCCCATGGACAATACACCCAATTCGTCCATTGATTTTATTTCCAACACATGGGTCAGGTCACCTTCACCCGTAGCGATTTCGTGAATAGACTGTGAAACCAGCTTTATCGGCAAAACCACCATTCGATGGATCATATAAAATAATATACCCCCGATTGTAAAGACAATGAGCCAGGCGACACTGCTGAGGAGGAATTGGTTCGCTTTATATCTTGAAATTAAATCCTGAGTATCAACATCTGTTTCCAGCACACCAATCATCTCGCCTACACTGCCTTCATGACATTCCAAACAATCTTTTTTAAGCAAAACTGGATCGAAATAAGTCAGACGTCCATCACCCAAATATCGATTATCTACAAGCGGGATTTTTGTTTTTTTTACTTCTCTTAGTTGATCATTCGTATCATACTTTTGTTTGGCAGCAGCAGTGTTTATGACCTCCTCAAGATCTGCGTTAAATAATCGAATAGATTGAATCGTGGGGCCCTCTGCAGCCCGCAGAAGGATTTCTTCGGCTGCCTCCATGTCACCTGTGAGCATGGAATATTCAATACAGCGATGGAGGAGCGCTGCTGTCTGATGAACATTTTCAACTTTTACTGCTGAATCTATCTGGCGTTGACGCTGGATCAGGAATAAAAACGAGGATCCCAAAACAAGCATGAGAACAATAAATATTGCCAGTGGTATTCTTCGTTCGATTGAGTTGTTTATGTATTGAATAAACTTTTTAAGCATTGATTTAATCCTTCAATATTGGGAACACGTTTTCATTCACTCTATAAATTCGGCTTCTGCAGATAATACTTTAGCGAGCAAAATTCGTTTTTTTCTTAAAATGAGCATCACACAGGTTCTGTCAGAATTTTTAAGCGGATTAGACACAGCGCTTTTCCCTCATGCATTGGCTATGATTTCACAGGTAGATTATTCAAAACCGAGCCATTCCTTTGCTGAGAGCCACTTCAATTATATTTTCGATTTGCATGGAGTCCATTTGTTATCTGAGTGCAAAAATATGGCCAATACCTGGTGACGTGATATAAATCTCACATAAATGTGAATTTCGGGTTTCGTGGTCTAAAGTCCTTGTAGACCAGTATATGCGTGATACAATATTGCCTGTTTAAAATTGATAATGCAGTCTAATTTCCTAAATCGTTCTAACAGGGGAAAATGAGTGAGAAAACTGATCCGCATCCTACGAAACATCCTTCTCCTCAATATTCTAGGCGTGCTGCCACTCCTTGCTCAAGATGTTGTATTCAATGAATTTCTTGCCTCCAATGTAGGCGATTTTCCTGAGATGTATGACTTTGGTGATTACAACGATTGGATCGAGCTGCACAACACTTCGGCCTCGACCGTTAACCTGGAGACTTATTTCCTCTCTGACGACGAACAAGACCCACTAAAATGGAAATTCCCACAGAATTCCACTTTGGACGCGAATGCTTACCTGTTGGTCTGGGCCGATGGCTTCAATGATGGGCCTGGTAGTCCCTATGTTCGAGATACCTGGCCCTGGGAGAGTTATACGACCCAACATTATCATACAAATTTCAAATTAAGTCAAGGAGGCGAGCAGCTAGTGCTCTCACGGGCAGATATTGGCGAAAGTCTTGTCTTAGTTGCCCCGGGGTCGTTGTGGAAATATCTGGACGATGGCTCCGACCAGGGTACTGCATGGACCAATCTTGATTTTATAGACAATTCCTGGAATTCTGGGCCGGCTGAACTCGGATATGGGGATGGTGATGAGGCAACATTGGTGGGTTTTGGACCCGATGGCTCTAACAAATATATAAGCACCTATTTTAGAAAAACATTTACCCTGGATGTTCCTGAAGGCATCCAGTCCCTCACTGTTCATATAAAACGTGACGATGGAGCAGTCGTCTATTTGAATGGTATTGAACAACTCCGATCCAACATGCCTGCAGGTGATATTTCCTACAATACTCTGGCCAGTACGGCTGTTGCTTCCAATGATGAATCAGCATTTTTTAACTTCATTTTGAATCCGGCTGATCTGAGAAGTGGTGAGAACCTGATCGCCGTTGAAATCCATCAAGTGAGTGGAAGCAGTTCCGATGTGAGTTTTGACCTGGAACTTATTGGCGTGAATTACCAAAATGCTGAGATCGTCGACATTATCGATTATAATGAACAACTCACGGACGTCTCATCTGGAAAGCGGCTCACAGACAATAGCTGGGCATTTTTTGGTGAACCCACACCGGGTTATGCCAACACGACTCCCCCTGGCACAGGTTTCGAAATATCAACAGAAATCCTGGCATCTCTTGAAAGCGGATTCTACTCAGGTTCACAGTCCCTTACGCTGTCAACGGATTCTCCTACAGCAGAGATTCGTTACACGCTGGACGGAAATCGGCCTGCAAGCAGTTCCAACCTGTATTCAGGATCCATCCCCATTAATATAACGACTGTGGTCAAGGCGAGGTCATTTGAAGCCGGCCTCTTAGCAGGACCCATTTGGACATCAAGTTACTTTATCGACGAAACAACCAATCTTCCCACTATTTCACTGATTGCCGAGCCCCCTACCCTATGGGATTCGGAAATCGGTATCTATGAAAATGAGTATAAACAGCGTGAGATTCCCGTCACCATAGAATATTTCACACCTGAAACGGAACTCGGTTTCCGTGTGTCAGCTGGTGCCAGATTAGGGGGTATGAATATCTGGACCAAACCCCAGAAACCTTTTACCATTTACATGCGCAACCGTTTTGGAAACGATCTGATCAACTATCAACTTTTCCCTTCCAAAGCTATATCTGATTTTTCCAGAATTGTTTTTCGGAATGGTGGTGATGATTGGGAAGAGACCCTGATCAGAGATCCCATGACTGAAAGTCTGGTTAAAGGAATGATGGAGTGTCAATATATGGCCTATCAGCCCGCTGCACTCTTTCTCAATGGCGCTTATTGGGGCATTCACAATATCCGGGAAAAATTTGACACCCGCTACTTTTTCGAAAATTATGGAGTGGATCCTACGAACATCGATCACCTGGAATACGCAGCAACTGCCCCTGGAATTCGACTGCAAGTGATTGAGGGTGATCTTGACAACTATAATGCCCTGATTTCCTTTATCCAGAATACTGATTTGAACCAACCAGAACTTTATACTGAGCTTGAGCAGTTAATGAATATTGACGGATTTATTGATCATATCGCAATGACCCTCTATTGCGCCAATACGAGTTGGGGTCACAATCGGGAATGGTGGCGTCCCCGAACTGAAGGCGGGAAATGGCAATGGCTCATTGTTGATGTAGATCGTGGTTTTAATCCTGCAAACATCAATAACAACCTCCTCGATAATCTCTTACAAGATTATCTATTGTTTCAGTATCTTATGAATGGTCAGATTTTCAGGGATCGCTTTCTCCAAAGGACGGCGGCGCATCTTAACAGCACTTTCCGTTTCGAAAGAGTCAGCTCTATTGTAGATAGCCTGAGTGCAGGGATCGCAGCAGAAATGCCCCGCCATATAGAGAGATGGGGCGGCTCCGGTAGCGTGTCCTCAATGAGCTACTGGGAAGGTCAGCTGGATGATATTAAGTCATTTGCCCAGAGTCGACCTGGGATCCTGTTCAACCAGTTTAACAGCGAATTGGGATTGAGTGGGACAATCGAGATCTCATTAGCGACAGAACCTGCAAACGCTGGAGCTTTCAAAATAGATAATGTCCCGGTGCTGAATCCATCAGAAGCCGGAACCTATTTTAAGAATAGCCCCTTGGTGCTGCAGGCCATACCAGCGCCTGGTTATATTTTTTCAGGCTGGGCGGGCCTTCCAGATTCCGCCGCACTGCTTTATAATTGCCAGATGGATACCTCATTTACAGCTGTATTTCAATTGACTCAGGAGATTATTCTTCCCCAGCTCATCAGCGAGAACACCCTGCTGACAGCAGTCCAACCCTATCTGGTGGTTGAGGATTTGAGAGTGGAGCCTGGAGTCACGCTCACTGTGAACGAGGGCGTGGAAATCAGGATGCATGATGTGAGCAATATAATTGTTGATGGACAGCTCCTGATCAATGGCAATTTTAACAATCCTGTGAATATTGTTGCCAACACTTCTGCTGGAGCAAGCCGTTGGGGAGGCATATCCTTTTCCAGCGAGTCTGATACATCGAAATTGTTCTACGTAAATATTCGGGGTGCCTCTAAGGGTATCAACCCCATTATCCATCGCGGGGCTATTTCTGCCAGGAATAGCAATTTACAGCTGGATCATGTGGATCTTCGGGATGTTGAGTTCCCAATCTATATAGAAGGTGGCTCAACGCGCATTTCAAATTGCACAATCAGATCGGACCAAATCTGTGATTTTATCAATGTGAAACGCGGAGTCACCCGCATTGACCATTGTACTTTCTATGGTGCTGATGCTCCAGATACAGACGCTATTGATCTTGATGGCGTTACGGATGGCATTGTCTCAAATAATCGAATCTACAATTTTGCAGGTTACAACTCAGATGGCATCGATATTGGAGAAGCCACCAACGGTGTGTTGCTCTCCTCAAATCTGATTTATCATTCTTCTGACAAAGGCATTTCTGTTGGTCAAGACTCCTATGTTATCATCGATCGGAATGTGATTGTGGGATGTGTAATTGGTGTGGCGATAAAGGACAATTCAAGCGCTTTTCTATCAAATAACACCTTTTACAACAATTACAACAGTGTGTCCTGTTTTGAGAAAAATGAAGGAGCAGGTGGCGGTTTTGCTGAAGTTGTAAACTCTATTCTTGCAGGAAGTATTGTGGCTTCAGTTTACGCCGATCAATTCTCTTCAATTTCTGTCAGTTATTCACTCTCAAGCACAGATCTGCTACAGGGAACTGGCAATCTCTACATCGATCCCCTATTTGTTAATCAAGCAGTCTATAATCTTGAGTTGGATGCGAATTCACCGGCCATTGATGCCGGCGATCCCGGCCGACCTCTGGACGATGATGGCACCCTTTCTGATATCGGTGCCTATTATAACTATGATATAGCCGACTACCCCTTTGACATTCCTGGTCAATTTGAGACTCAGCTAAAGATAAATGAACTGCTTGCCAGTAATAATGCCACTAACGCTGATGAGGCGGGTCAATACGAGGATTGGGTCGAAATCTATAATCCAACAGACCAGACCTTGAATCTGGCCGGAATGTATTTGACCGATAATCCAGAGAATCTTACCCAGTGGGGCTTCCCGGTTGAGGTACCTGATCTTGAACCAGGTGGCCACCTGTTGATTTGGTGTGATGATGATGTCAGCCAGGGAGCTCTCCACACAAGCTTCAAGCTGAGCGCTGGAGGAGAATTTCTAGCCCTTGTGAAGAATGATGGAATATCCATCATCGACTCTATCAGCTTTGGTCCTCAAATAACCGATATCGCCTTTGGCAGGTCTCCTGATGGGTCACTCCAATGGACGGCCATGCTGCCTACACCTGGGAGCTCAAATAGTATTGTAGCTGTACAGACGACTCCCCTGATACCTCAGCAGCTCGTCCTGTATCAGAATTACCCCAACCCATTTAATCCACTCACGATGATACGTTATGACATTCCCCAATTCACACATGTTCGCGTCACCGTCTATGACATCAAAGGCAGATTGGTAAAAATATTGGTTGACGAGGATCAGAATATTGGGTATCAATCCATACAGTGGGATTCAACCAATGATCGGGGTGGTCCTGTCTCAACCGGAATCTACATCTATACGCTGGAAACAGAGATGGGTCGGCAATCAAAAAAGATTGTTTTGCTGAAATAGAGCACTACTGGGATTTACTACCGCTGAAGGGTTAAATCGAATCTCTCATTTTGTTTAGATTATTGTAGAAGCAAGCTGGTGGGTGCGCGGCTAGGATTGCCTAGTGTACGGAAGATACAATACACCCACCAACTGAGTATTTATTTTAGCTTTTCAGAAGCCATGACTACAGATGCATACTGAGGGTTGGTTAATTCACCAACCGTCTTGAGTAGTTCTGTGTGTTTTATCGGTTTTGTCAGGGTCTTGTCAGCACCGAATGCTTCAGCCCATTTAAGGCTTTCCGTGAGGTGCATGTGACCGCCGCCGGAAATCGCTATAACCTTTAAATCTTTATTTGTTTTTCGAATGGATCTGATGACTTCTAAGCCATCCAAATTTGGCATAAAGATATCTGTAATTACCAGATCAACACCATAATTTTGAAGAATGTTCAGCCCCTCACGCCCATGGCTGGCTTCAACCACAGTGTAACCTTTACGGGACAACAAGGTATTTATAGCAACTCTGATGCTATTATCGTCCTCAATAACAAGGATAACTTTATCGCTCAAGGTTGATACAATATGCTTCGCGAATTCCATTGCCGGTTCACCCATAGGGGGAAAATAGTCCAATAATTATGCCAGAGTTAATTTCTATGGCTATATGTTTGAATATACTGGACTTATGAATTATCGTTTTTTGGCCATGGTAGGAATAATTTTACGCAATGCTGAATAAGTAGCATAATTTTCTTCCAGTTCTGATTTTAAAACAAACAATAACTGCCACTTTCATTCAGTGAATCTCTAGGCCCTGGTAAAGAATTAGTATGTTCCGCTCCTACGCAATAATTCCTCCTTGTTTCACTTGTGGAAACCAATTAAATAAGCTTCACGAATGGAATTGATTCCAGACAAGAATTCTGCCATTGTTCTTTTGTATTATTGGACCACGGAGCTGGCGATAAAGAATATCATTTGACTGCATATTTGTCTCGCTAGCCCTTTTTAATAATTACGAGAAATCATTTTCGGGAGATCTAGATGACAACATCGCAAACTGTTGTTCTTAATAAGGATTTTGGGGACTCTACGGAGTACAAACGCGACCTGGGGTTGATAGAGGCTATTTCGATTGTAATTGGTCGAATAATTGGTTCTGGCATTTTCCGCACGCCGGCTCCAATTATGGCCCTGGTTGCCTGCACCTCGTTATTTGGGCTGGTGTGGTTGCTCGGTGGTTTAGTAAGTATTTTTGGTGCAGTTGTTTATGCAGAGCTGGCAGCGATGATGCCCCGATCCGGTGGTCCGTATGTTTATCTTAAAATGGCCTACCATCCCTTCTGGGCTTTCCTGCGAGGCTGGGCCATGTTTTTCGTTTCAGAAACCGCTTCCATAGCAGCCGTTGCCTTAATTTTTGGTGAATATCTAAATGCACTTTGGGCTATAGCCTTTGGTCATAATTTTGGCCAAGTGACACTTTACTTCATCGCGCTTACAACCATCTGGCTGCTCACTACAGTCAATGTATTTGGTGTGAAACTGAGCGGAAAAATCCAGAATATTTTTGGTGCTATCAAAGTGGTAGCCATCGGTGGAATTATCGGGGTAAGTTTTACCAGTTGGTCGACTGGGTCCCTATCGAATTTTGTTACTCCACTTTTGCCTGAAGCCTTTGATGGATCAACCTTTCTGGCAGTAGGCGCTGCCTTACGTTATGCCTTTTTCGCTTTTAGTGGATGGGAAGGGGCTACCTACATTGCCGAGGAAATAAAAAATCCCCGCAGAAATCTACCCCTCTCCTTATTCATAGGCATTGCAGGTGTCATGGTGTTATACCTTGGGGCAAATGCTGCATATCTATTTCAATTGCCAGCGGAAAAGATCGCAGAATCCGATTGGGTTGCCACAGAAGCAATGAGAGTTGCCCTTGGAGCCACAGGAGGTATTATGATATCCTTCGCCGTCATGCTCAACACATTTGGCAATGTCAGTACCCAAATCCTCTGCAAGGCCAGAGCCTGGCAGGCCATGGCCAGAGACGGGATGTTTTTCAAGAAATTTGCTGTCCTGAGTAAAAAGCATAAAACACCAAATAATGCACTTATTGGTCAGGGTATTTGGGCAACGGTGTTATTAACTTTTGCTGTTTCCGCAGCAAATTCTTATGAAACCATCATCGATTTTTTCTCAGCCACGAGTACAGTATTCAATTTGATGGTTTTCGGTTCCGTATTTATCCTCCGTAAAAAGTACCCGGATGTACCCAGACCATACAAAGCATGGCTATATCCCTGGAGTCTTATAATCGTGACCATAATTTATGCCATATTTTTTGTCATTACACTTATGACCACTTTGGTTCCATCCCTGATTGGCTTGGGCTTGACGAGTACTGGTTCGATTTACTACTATTTCTATGTTTACAAAAGAGACAGAGTGGAGCAACTATAAATTGTCTGAAAATGACGATGTAGAATGGGACAGAAAATGATTTTCTGGGAATTGATTCTTTTCATCCGCAGATATAGATTTTAGCTAAAGGATTTATACTGCCATACGATACTCACAGTAAGTTAGTGTCAAGCGAAGAAATAGGTACGATGCCAAAAATTGATGAAAATATAAATGATCCAGCATTTCTGCATCAACAACTTGCCGAATTGATCAATACAACATCTTCTTTACCTGTATTTGCAGAAAAGACTTTTGATTTACTTCTCAATGGAACTTCAATCAGCAGTATATCTCTGGTTCTCATTGATACTAAAAAAGATATTCTCTCTTTCCCTTTCACACATGGCGACCATGAGATTATGAGAACACGGATGCTTGAGAGTGTGAATTCGCCCCTTAAATCGGTCATTCGCAAACAGACCCCTCTGATGGTCGTCAAGGCTGATTATCTTGCCTATTGTGATGACCAGTCCGTTATTGATCATATTCCTGAATTGTGGTCTGGCTTCCCTGTTTTTAAGGATGATCACTTATTTGCCATTTTGTTATTTATTGCTAATAGTGAGCAGAAGGCTGAAATACTTGAAAAGCTTTATCCGACACTCATGAATTTCCCCCAGATTTATGCGCCCTATCTTGAAACGATAATTCGTATGGACACACTGCAGGGTAGTGAAGTTAAATTCCGCAGCCTGGTTGAGACCTCCATTGATATTACCTTTCAGATAACCCGAACCGGTTATATCGATTATGTCAGTTCAAATGTCGAATCACAATTCGGCTGTGATCCTCAGGCATTAATTGGGAAGCACTTCAAGGTTACCACTCCCATGGACCAGGTATCCAAAGTCGTAGACGCTCTGAAGAATATTATGAAGGGCGAAACGATCAGGAATATGGGGATTACCCAGAAAATACGCTCGGGGGAGTTGATTCCCATGGAAGTGAGTGTCAGCCCAATTTATCGAGATGGAGAGATTTTTGGTGCCCAGGGGACGATGCGCGATATCAGTGAACGTTACCATGCTCAACAAGAAATAGAAAGACTCGCATTCTTCCCTCTGGCCAACCCAATGCCTGTTGTTGAGGTCGATCTGAATGGAGTGCCCAGCTATATCAACCCGGCAGGAATACAGCTCCTTGATCGTATGAATTTAGATATGGGTCAGGTCTCAAATATTTTGCCCAGTGACTTTAAATCGGATATTCGCGCAGCGCTGTCAGAAAAAAATCAAATCCCCTCTCGGGAAGTGTCACTTGAGGGTCTCCATTTGCTGTGGACTGCATTTTTCCTGCAGAACCAAAACCTACTGCATTATTACGCCACTGACATTACGAATTTGAAGCGGACTGAGATTGAACTTATTTCTGCCAAAGAAAGGGCGATAAAGAACGAGCAGGTCAAAACACTTTTCCTCGCCAATATGAGTCATGAGATCAGGACCCCCCTCAATTCTATCCTCGGATTCACAGAGTTAATTGAAGAAGAGGTTAAAGGTAAGTTTGACGCAAATCTCCAGGCATATTTTGAGATTATACGTGTCAGTGGAAAACGACTCTGGCAAACTGTGCATCAGATCCTGGACATATCCCAAATTGAAACAGGAACATTTGAGCTCAAAGTTGAGAGCGTGAACTTAGGGGCTATTATCAAGGATCTGGGGACTTCATTTCGCTCAATTGCCGAACAAAAAAACATAAACCTGATGGTCAACGTCCCGGCCACGAACATGCAAATCATTTCCGATGAATATTGTGCGACTCAATCGATCTCAAACCTTATTGACAATGCAATTAAATACACCAATACAGGATATGTCAAGGTGAACATCGAGATCACTGATTCCTGCATCAAAGTGATCATAAAAGATACTGGTATTGGCATGTCAAAGGAGTATCAGGAACAAATTTTCAAATCATTTTCGCAAGAGAGTACTGGATATACAAAGCATTTCCAGGGAGTCGGTCTTGGCTTGGCGTTGGCTCACAGATATTTGAGTTTGATTAAAAGCACGATTGAAGTTGAGAGTGAACAGGAAGTTGGCAGTACTTTTACTATTAGTTTTCCCTTAACTCAGGTAAACGAATCGGCTGACATAAAACCAGTAAACCCGATAATGGATAAAGAGCTGGATGCTTCGGCTCATTTGCAGAACGAAAAGATGAATGTGCTGGTTGTCGAAGATGACCCAAATTCTCAAAAATTGGCTGGATTTACACTAAAAAATGACTTTACCCTATTTTTCGCCGAATCGGTGGTGGAGGCTAAGGAACAATTGATAATTCATGACATTCAATTGATCCTGTTGGACCTTTCTTTGAAAGGCGACGAGGATGGACTTGATTTGGCAAGGTTTGTGCGTAGCGATCCGCGATGGCAACTGACCCCGATAGTAGCGTTAACGGCTCATGCCTTTACTTCTGATCGGGATCGTTGTATCGACGCGGGCTGCAATGATTTCATGACCAAACCATTCCAGCGCCTGGAACTAATGGAAACAATTAGCAAATTAATTTAGATTTTGTTTTAAAAGGATAAATGATGTTTTATAAGGGACCTCTCAAGAAACAGACATTGCTCGTCGTGAAGATGATTACGGCTCAAGGCTGCTGATTAAGCACTTGCTTCAAAAAATGAATATTGAGGTAATAGCCGCTGAAAGCGGTGAGGAAGCACTCGAATTGATGAAGGACACGAGGCGGTAAACGGTCTGTTCCTTGATTTTCAAATAACCTGCTACATCTTTAATGGTCATAAATCCGTTTGACATTTTTGGCTCCTTTCAAATCAGAATGTGAGGGAGATCTTCATGATCTCCCCCATTTCCTACTGTTTATTTGAAAAGTTGGAGAACAACCTGGGGAGCCGAATTAGCCTGGACTAAAGATGAAACCGCTGTTTGTTGCAAAATTTGCAGCTTCATAACTTCCATCTGCTCCTTCGCAAAATCAGCATCTTCAATCACACTCCTGGTTGCCTCGGCATTTGTGACCGCAACGGAAAGTGTGCGTTCCTTTGTTGCCAAGCGAACTTTGTATTGACCCACTTCCTGAATACGAGCAGAGAGTGTATCGATAGCAGCACCTGATGTCGTGATTGCAGCACTGGCACCATTTGCTGTTGAAAGATTAATTGTGCCGATACCCAATGCACTGGAATCCCCATTACCAAGTGAAATGGTCAGCTCATCAGTTGCTCCCTCACCAGTATGAAATGCCCCAGAATAACCACCATCGATCAAGCTATCGCCATTAAATGTGGTTTCACCCACAATGTCATCGATCTCTGCGATCAGAGCAGTTACCTGATCGTTAATGGATGCGCGTTGGTTAGTTGATAATGAATAATCAGAAGCCTGCGTGGCCTTTTCCTTGATGGTCTGCAAAATATCCATGATATTCTGATAACCACCCTCTGCTACATTCATTACGTTTTTGGCCTGACTTACGTTCTGAAGAGCGGCTTCAAGCCCTCTGCGACGTGTCTCCAAACTTTTCGCCAGCTGATAACCTGCTGGATCCTCTGAAGCAGAGTTGATCCTCTTACCAGTTGCCAAACGTAGCTGATGCATACCAATCTTCTGATTGATAATACTCAATGAATTCATCGACTGCATCGCTTGAACGTTCGTGTAAATTCTCATCAGGTCACTCATTTGAACCTCCTTGTTTATAAACGGTGACGTCCTTGTCACCTCTTTCGATCAATTCTCTCTCTCGGAGGGCTGTGATCGCTTCAGCCCATTTAGTGTTTGACTTTTTCAATAAATTTCAACACTCAACATAACTATCGAGTAGGAGGTCACTTTCTTTAATCATTTTTATCGCTTTTTATTAGATTCTATTAAAATTAACTAATGGACAATAACATTTCATAATATTCATGAATGCATTTATGCCTGTATCTAATTGTTTTATAAGCATTTATGTCATTTTTAGCAATAATTGGACTATTCCCAAATGCAAATTCAATAATAGAATTCAATCCATTTATTTACTTCTCTATATTGCCACAGGACTTACTTTGCCAACAAGTTTGAGAGTATTAGGAATTTTTGATGAAAATATTGGTTGTTGATGATATAAAGTATAATGGGATTCTGGTGGTCACTGAGCTTCAGCGATTGAAGCATACAGTGGTATTCGCCCTTTCAGGTATGGAGGCATTACGAGAACTGGCCACAAAGGGTTCTAATTTTGATCTTGTCGTAACTGATTTGATGATGCCAGGCATGGATGGGATGGCGTTGATGAAAAACACGACCAATCTGCCCCAATACAAAGATCAGGCATTGAGATCGCTCCCTCCCTTCATTTTACTCACAGCTTCGACTGATGTGAATCGTCTCGTAGAAGCTAAACTGACTGGTTTTTCAGATATATTATTAAAACCACTGGATAGGATAAGACTACGGGAATCAATCGACCATATTGTGAGTCAAGAGGTAACCTTTGAAAGAACGCTGGCTCAAACACTTGATTCAGTCAAGGAAATGATTGGTCAAATCAAACTTCGCGGACACCTGGACGCCGCCAAAACAACGGCTGGTTATCTGCAAGTTATGCTCACAGATCTAATTGACTTTGTTGAGCGTGAAGATCCTGATGACACTTTCGACTCCTGACCATATTCCCAGCTTGAAAACAAATTGGAAACAAACACTTGCTGTGAGGTATTTTGGTTTCTCCAAAATCCCCCTCATCCTTTTTGTTCGACCTAAGGTACTTGAATTGAACAACAGCAGCTGTCTTATTGGTATTCCTTTAAAACGCCGAACCCAGAATCACCTGAAAAGTATGTATTTTGGGACTTTGGCCATAGGTGCTGATCTGGCAGCAGGCTTATTGGCCATGCAATTGATCTCAAAAGTACCCAATAGGATCAGTCTCATTTTTAAAGATATGCACTCAGACTTTTTGAAACGAGTTGATGCTGATGCAGTTTTTTCATGTGTGGATGGCGCTAAAATCGCGAGCCTTATTGATAGAGTAATAGCATCAGGCGAACGAGAGCATGAATCTGTCAGCATTCTAGTCACAGCCCCTGATAAATATGGAGATGAAGTATTGGCTACTTTTTCTTTAACGCTTTCGTTAAAGGAAAAAGACGCAAATTAGTTTGAGCTGCCCGCCAGGATTTCTTTGAGTTGCGAAGATGAAGCCAACACGTCTATAGCTTTTTGTACGATAGGATCATGCTTAAGTGATGCCGCTACTCTGGCCCCATTCCCGCCTATAACATTTGCCATCTCAGTATCCAAGCCACTCAATATTTGTACTCTATTTTTAGCGAGTTCATCTTGTTGATACTTAATTTCCACATCGAACAGTGAAGTACGATAGCTCTGGAGCTCAGCATATATGGAGCTGTTCGAGTCTACCACATTGGTAAGATTCATAATCCAGTTATAAAGTTCTGATTTAGGTACCAGATCCTGATCTGCCATCCAGGAATAAAAGCTATCCACCTGAGCTTCCTCGAACTGATGTGGTAAGGTTAGAACAGGATTTTTTTCTTCGAATTGGAGAGCATATTTATAAAATAATCGATTCCGCCAGAGTTTTGACTCGAAGCTGCTCATTGACAGTGGATTTACCGTCAGGTCCGGTTCAACACCGCCACCAGCCTCAAAACGTCGATTATGGTCAGAATAAAAAGAATCAATCTCTGTCTCCAGCAAATCCTCGTATAACACGTCTACTGCGATCTCTTGTTTTTGAATCAATCGGCCACTCGGAAGGTAGTATTTTGCCGTAGTCAACTTAAGTCGAGTTTCTGGGGATAAACGCGTAACAGTCTGAACAAGCCCCTTACCAAATGAGGATTTACCAATTACGACTGCACGATCATAATCCTGAAGTATTCCAGCCAATATTTCAGATGCTGAAGCTGACCCTCCATCAACCAGAATAGCCAAAGGCAGATCCAGCGGGACTATAGGACGACGGCGTGATAAATATTTTTTATTGGATTCGTTTATTCGACCACGTGTCTCAAGCAAAAGCTGATCCTGGGTTATAAAAAGATCAGCGCTCATGAGAGCAGCACTTAAAAGACCACCAGGATTTCCTCTGAGATCAATAATAAGCGCGTTTAAATTCGCTTTACTCAATTTACGGATGGCTTTTTCAAGATCTTCTGCAGAATATTTTGAAAAATTCGAAAGTTTTACATAGCCTGTACGTTCCCTGAGCAGACCGGAATAACTCACATCTGGAACTTTTATCAATTCACGCTCCAGCTCAAATTCTAAATACTCTGACTCACCTACCCGCTTTATAAGAAGGATGAGCATCGAACCTTGTTCACCCCGAACCAATCTTGCAGCCTCGTCCAATTCTAATTTTTTTGTCCAGACAGAATCAATCTTAACGATGCGATCACCGGCATGTATTCCTTGCCTATATGCAGGAGTCCCATCCATTGGAGAAATGACAATAAGGGAGTCATTCATTCGCCCCAGATGAATGCCCACACCGCCATACTCACCTGTTGTAATAGCATCAAGGCGATATGAATTGTTATCGTCAATATGCTGGGAATAGGGGTCCAATTCCTTGAGCATACCGTCTATGGCTGCATCCGAAAGTTTTCCAGGGTCAATTTCAGCTACATATCTATCAAGAATAGTCTCGTATACCTGCCTGATGGAGGCTTCACCTTTTACACGATCCGCGTGTTCTTGTGTATAGAGAGTGGCTGCCCACATGGTGAAAAGCAGAGCAACAAATACGGATATAGATGATTGACGATTCTTCAAAGACCCGTTCCCAGTAATTGGTCAACTCTTTCCAGTACAGCGCGCTTCAATTTGTCAATACTGCCGCGACCATCCAGAACGAGAAAGCGTCTCGGTTCCTCCCTGGCTAATTGCAGATATCCATTTCGTGTGCGCTGCTTGAATTCGGCATTCTCAGCCTCCAGCCGATCTAAATCTCGGTTATCCATTCGATTCTCTGCAGTCTCCAGGGGTGTATCAACCAGGATTGTTAGATCGGGTATTACAGATCCAATGGCTACTTCAGCAACCTTGCGAATACTCTCTAATGCTAGATTACGACCATAACCTTGGTATGCGATCGTGCTGTCAACAAATCTATCCAGTAAAACGAGGTCCCCTCTTTTCAAAGCTGGAACTACTTTCTCTGAAATCAATTGATTACGACTGGCAAAATATAGCAACATTTCTGTTATTGGACTCATTTCAATGTTTTCTCGATCCAGGAGAATGTCTCTGATCTTTTCAGAAATCCGCGTGCCACCTGGTTCTCTGTACAAATGAACACTATAGCCTCTGTCAATCAGCTCATGATAAAGCATTTTGCACTGGGTAGACTTCCCAGACCCATCTATGCCCTCAAAACTGATTAATAATGGCTTGGCAGATTTCATTATTTCTTTTTCGCCAATTGAATTAGAATCCACAAATAATCATAAAAACTTAATGCAGCCAGAAACCATGCCAGCAATACCACAAAGAGATACGCTCTTTCACCTGGCCAGGCACCCAAAAGAGTGAAAAGGAACATGATTCCCATGCGATCCCAACGAAGAAAATACAACTGTGGTATATTTATGGCCATCAAATCATATTTCATTTGAAGATTCGTGAGCAAATATAATCCGCATATTCCAACCAATGCGGCAATTCCGGACCACCAGTGGCCTTGAAACCACATGTGAATGCTTAAGCCTAGCATGAGGGGCACTTCCTCAAGGAAATGTCTAAATCGGGCATTTGGTGCTGCTCTATCCACAAATAAATGGAGATGGACCTGATCCAGAAAAAGCCAGATACCGATAAAAATCGCAGATAGCAGATAGGAACCTACAATTAATGACAGAATACTGATGCCTGCCATTCCGTATCTATAATTGTTTAAGGTTTGCGTACTGACCCCGCTCTCTTGAACCTTGGCTAGAGCTAGATTTATAACTTTTTTTAGCAAATTCTGAACAAATCGCGGATAGCTGAAATCATCCCGTGCATATTCGAATGTCTTATCTGTGGTCATGCCTTATTCCCTCCGATCATGATAACTACCTCACCTTTAATGCTGCGAGTATCCAACTGTTCCCTGACCTCTGAGACAGATCCACGCATAAACTCTTCAAATTTCTTTGTTATCTCTCTGGCAACGACAACCTGTCGATCCCCCATATACTCCGATATATCTTTCAAAGTGCGGCTGATTCGATGGGGCGATTCATAAATAATAATTGTCCGTGGATCCTCGGCTAGAAATTTGAACCGCGTTTGTCGACCTTTTTTTCTCGGGAGAAAGCCTTCAAAAGTGAATCGATCTGAGGGAAGACCAGAAGCCACCAGAGCCGCAAGCATTGCTGATGCGCCTGGAATGGGGATAATCTCCACGCCTTGAGCAACAGCCGCCCTTACGAGATAAAATCCGGGGTCGCTAATAAGCGGCGTTCCTGCGTCTGAAATCAACGCGATATCATCTCCATTCTCCAATTTTCTTAACAAACCCGGGGTAGCTTGTTCCTTATTATGATCATGATAAGGCAGCATTGAAGTCGCAATCTCATAATGTTTCAGCAGCACGCCAGACACGCGAGTATCTTCAGCAGCTATGAGGCTCACATTATTCAGCACATTGACGGCGCGGAAAGTGAAATCAGCGAGATTACCGATGGGTGTTGAGACGATATAAAGTTTACCTGAGGGCATCTCATCTTACCAGGAGCTTAACACTCCGCTCCTGTATTTTTGCCTCATAAATCGAAGGAAATACCCTGAGCCAATGGAAGATCTTTGCTCCAGTTAATTGTATTTGTCTGACGACGCATATAGGCTTTCCAGGCGTCGGAGCCTGATTCACGCCCACCACCTGTTTCTTTTTCACCACCAAAAGCACCGCCTATTTCGGCACCGGATGTTCCAATGTTGATATTTGCGATACCGCAATCAGAGCCGATGTGAGAGAGAAAGCGCTCAGCATGCTGCATATTCATGGTAAACATGGCAGACGACAATCCCTGGGGCACTGAATTATGCAGCTCGATGGCCTCATCAATTGTCTTAAATGGAATTATGTATAGAATTGGGGCAAAGGTTTCCTTCTGAATAATGTCCCAATGATTTTCACCGAGGACAATAGTGGGCTCAACGAAATAACCAGGTTGATCTTTCATGGCTTTGCCTCCAGCCAGAATTTTTCCACCTGCTGCTTTTATTTCTCTGATTGCCTGTTCGTAATCTTCAACAGCTGCGGCGTTCACCAGTGGTCCCATAAGGGTGTCAGATTTCAACGGGTCACCAATTCTAACCTGCTTATAAGCTTTTAGTAATCGCTCCAAAAATACATCTTTAATGTCTTCCTGAATCAGTATACGACGGGTAGATGTGCAGCGTTGACCTGCAGTACCAACAGCGCCAAAAACAGTTGCCGGAATTGCCATGTCCAGGTTTGCAGTATCATCAATAATGATAGCATTGTTGCCACCCAGCTCCAAAATGCTACGTCCAAATCTTTTGGCAACCACCTCACCAACATGACGCCCCATGTGCGTTGATCCAGTGAATGACACCAGCGGAATTCTCTTATCATTAATGAGCCGCTCACCGATCACAGAGCCACGCCCAATTACCAGATTAAAAATTCCTTTATAGCCATTTTCTTCTAAAACCTGGTTGCATATTTTCTGGATGGCGATTCCACAAAGTGGCGCGGTGGAAGAGGGTTTCCAGATGGTTGTATCTCCTGCAATTGCTGCCAGGAAAGAATTCCAGGCCCACACAGCTACTGGAAAATTAAAAGCAGAGATCACACCGACCACACCAAGCGGATGATATTGATCATACATTCTATGCTGGAAGCGCTCTGAATGCATGGTGCTACCATATAACATTCTGGATTGGCCTACTGCGAAATCAGCAATATCGATCATTTCCTGCACTTCCCCATCACCTTCCTGTTTAATCTTGCCCATTTCAAGTGAGACAAGGCTTCCCAGCGCATCTTTCTTCTCGCGGAGAGCAACACCCATCTTGCGTACCAGTTCTCCCCTTACGGGTGCAGGAACCTGGGACCATTCCTTGAAGGCTGCATCTGCTTCAGCTACAACTTTCTCATACGCTTCTTCAGAACATTGATATACGCTGGCAATCAATTCACCAGTTGCCGGATTGAGGGATTTTAATATGTCGTCACCACCAGTTGCCAGCCAGCCATCCGCTCCTACACAAGCTCCAGCGTTAAATTCTTCTATTCCCAACTCTTTCAAATAATTCATACTAACCTCGCTAATAAATGTTTATGCTTTTATCTCGTTATTCTTCATAATTACTAAAGTCTCAAGTCCTGACGACTTCCTCTATAAATGATATGCCCATGGTCTTCAATTCAGCAAGAACAGGTTCATAAATGATGGGGTCCACTGGAATCTGGATTCCGGCAAGTTTTATTTTACCCTCTAGAATGAGTCGCACAGAAATTGCCATGGGTGATGACACGGTTCTTGCCATGGAGCTTGTTCCATTCGGAATTCCATAATCAAAAAGTGTGGAGCGGATTTCTTCTTCATGGTCTGAAAATATGGCTCTAAATCTGTGTTGAAGAGCCACCATATCCCGTTCGCCCTTACGGTAGCCCATTTTTCGATTCATTAATTCAGCCAGCACATCAATGGCTGTGGGTTTTTGAATTTGTTGAGTCGAAGTGTCAAATAGTCCCAACCAGTCCAGGGCTTTTATGACTGTTCCGTCTTCAGACAGCCCCAGCTTCCTGGCAACATCTGAACGCAAGCTGTTGAGATTAAAATTATTCAAGTTAGCAAGCAGTTCAGCATAACTGGATTTGCCAGTTGTGACCGGAGTATCAGTTATCAAATTCAGACTTTTCAAAGCCAGCATGAGTTCGTGCCACCCTGCATAGCGGAGAGTTCCGCGCATTAAGTGCTGAATGCCATCCAATCCATAGATATGTTCATAGGCGATAGAATCCCGGTTGGGATAGGCTTCAAATTCCTGATCCCCTATCTGCATTGCAGTGGTTGAATGAAACAATTCATCTGCGCTGATGGTTTTAATTTTTCCCTCGTGGATGAATCGGGCTGAATTGTTTCCAGCAAGCAGAACGCCTTTGGGACTCCAGGAAAATTTATAACCAAATGGATTATCATTAGCGTCTGGGGCGGGTAAACCACCACAAACCGAAATAAATTCAGAGATTTTTCCGCCTCTCATTTGAATGTCATGAATGATCTGCATGGCCGACATATGATCAATACCCGGGTCTAACCCCATTTCACACAGAAAAAGTAAGTTTTTCTCGCGGGCAGCTGAATCAAAAGCGCGTAGCTCTTCCGAAACATAAGATGCATTCACCAGATGCTTTTCAGCTTCAATACAATGTCTGGCAACAAGACCATGTAAAGTATAGGGTAGCAGCGAAACAACCAGATCCGAGTCCATGACTAACTCATGCAAGTCGCTCGAATTATTTACGTCCAGAACTTTTGCCTGACCGCGGGGATTATGATCAATGGCTCTGACTGCATTTTCTTCAAGAATATCTGCTACGATGAGAGAATAATCTGTTTTTTCAAATAAATAATCGATGATTGGTTGGGATACTAGCCCAGCACCCAGGATAAGTACTCGTTTAGCCATAATGGTGCTATGCCTTCAAATACTGCATTAAATAGCTGAAATCAGGTGTTAGTTCGCCCTTGTGCGCAATTACAGCTCGTTTTACTTCTGGCGGAAGCTTAAGCGATTCAAATGGTTCTGAATAATCACAGACACCCATGGCCACCACGAATGGCAGTAGGGCTTCCCCAAAGGCCTCAGAAGATTCTCGAGGCAATTCCGTCGGTAAATTATCAATGGCCATTAGCAGCGGACCAGATCCTTGAAATCCCATATGTTTTCTTCCCGTTTCCGGATCGTAGATATAGACAGGGTCAGGACTCAATGTTGAGCCAATATTGAATTGAATTGCGCCATTGATATCACAGGTAATATCGCCAATAATCAACAACGCTGGGTTGGCACGATAGTGTTCTCGGATCTCATCCAGCGTAATCAGTCTGGGGTAAGGAGTATCCCAGTAGATGCAGTTGACCAGAATATTTAGCTTTGGGAGGTACTTATTAAATTTTGATTGATATTTTTCAGGATTATCAAAATAATCCTGTAATTCAAAAGTATCAGAGGGACTTATGGGCTCGAACATATCAGACTCTTTAAAAACCACTTTGATAATTTGTCCAGAGTAAGCGCTCAAATCTGAATTCAAAAGTTCCTCAGGTGAAAGTTCCACATTCGGATAATTATCAATAATTTCTTGGGCACCCTTCGACACATTACCATATCCAGTAATCCCAATTACCAATGCAGGTTTATCAAGCAACCAGCGTGTGATTTCAGAGCCAAGTATTTGGAGTGACAAATTTATTTCATCTAGATCCTGATAATCGCAGGCTTGCTTGATTTTGAGAAAAGGACTTTCTATACCCAGAGCATTTTGGCGTTGTCCATACGACCATAGCGTATTCACCATTCCCGCCAGACCAGCATGTCTACCAAAGAATACCAATCTACGATTGTTTTCGTCACGGATTAATTCGTAATCAAGCAGCGTGGCTCCAGTATCGAGAATGTGCTGCAACATAGGCATATTGTGCTTCTGCCCCTTGATGGTGTGGGAGAAAAAGAGGTACGCCTGATTCCCATTGATGTTTTTGACATCGATTTCTTTTACTGCCATTACAAGATTAGCATCATCTATGGCCGAAGCCATATCAATCCCATTCGATATAAACTCGTCATCCCTATATTTTCGCTGCTTAGAAGGTTGGACTGTAATGGAAAACTCCGGATTTTGAGACAGTAAAATCTGAATCTGTGCAGGGGTGAGTGGAATTCTACCTTCACCAGGTTTATGTTCAGCTATGATACCAATATGAGATGCCATGGATGTCAAATTCCTATTTTTTGAGATGCAGATGCGCCAGAGCCGTGAAATATAATTTGAGGACCAAACTTCTCAAGAGTAATGCGAGTAAAAGTGGAAAATTGTACCCGATTATTTTGAAATATTTTAGCCGTAATAGATTGCTTCAGAGTTGGGATTAAATTTGACTAATCCTTTAGCACAATATTTTTGGTCGACATTTACAAGCTTTTGCATTTAGGTATTTTTGTTACTCCATCCAACCGATGATACTTTCACTCTGGTTTGGAGAGTGGGTTAAATTTGTCTCGATCTGTGTTTCTAGATCAACAATAAAAATATCAAAGTTGGCACCATTAATGGGTTCGGAACGGATGAAAGCAAGATAGCGCGAATCATCACTGAGTCTGCCTTGTCTTGAATTTCCTTTGAATATTTCTACAGCAGTCCTGGTGGTGGGGTTATAAAGTGCATAGACCCTCGTAGACTTTTGGTCATTCAATTTTGATGAAAACAAAATCTCTCCGCTGGATATCCACTGTTCTAAAAAGACTGGCTGGTTTTCGAAATGGGACTCTATCTCTCTGTTTTCAATATTATAAATTACAGATTTTGGGACCTGGCCAGCGCTTTGATCCTGGCTCTGTACTGGAACGGCGCGAAATATAATTTTATCCCCGTCTGGACTTAGCAAGGGCCATATATGATTTGATGTGCCCATATTATCACTCAAGCGAAAAAGTTCCTCTGATTCAGATTGATAAACATAGATTTCCATATTTGATCCAGATGAACTCTGGTCAGGCATAGCCAGGTAAATGTTTTGATCTCCATCATAAAGTGGCCAGGCTCCCCCTCTAACCGTCATGACTACTGAATCTGGTGCTTTCCAATACCCTGTTTTCTTGCTTATGGGACCCAATAAGTGCAAGACTCTTACATTTTGGCCATTGTCAACAACAAATGTGATATACTCACCATTGTGAGCAACCTGGGGCGTCAAGATTACTTCATTTGGGCTACTGCAATTGAAGATCGTTGCGTGGCCCTCATCGTCTTGCAATAATATTGCATCCCGACCATCTTCTGCAGCAATATAAGCCATAGTCACAAATGGGCCGCTTCGCGGATTCTTGTTGTCTGCATATAGTTCAGACGATTGCCAGAGCAGCAATGTTATAACAAAAACGCTAAGCGTTGAAGAAGAGACTATTCTGATCCATTTCTGAATATGTAAAATTAAGTTCACCATTTGATCCTTTTTTGTTGAAAGATTGTTTGAGAATTAAAGATCAAGAGCAACATAAAGGTTTGCTAGGGTTCTCCAACAGTTGTTTTCCGCATAGGATATGGGATTAAGCACTTGAGCTCGTCTGTGAATGTGTGTCAGAAGGTTTACCTCAGTTAGAGCTGCGACTCCTTTGTGAACCAAAAACAGGGGCTGGGTCTTTCAGAGGGAACCAGCGTGTAGTTGTGCTCCTATTCATCTCAGCGCTTATGGTAATTAATTTTTACCCAATCATCAGTCATATTTTCTACCCACTCCTCATTAAGCAGAGGATTGGGATACATTCCTGCAGCAAGTCGCTGACGACAGGCCTCAAACAATATTACTGCCGTGGCTACAGAAACATTTAAACTTTCCACCATACCGAACATGGGAATGATGATATTCTGATCAGCCAGATCTGTCATTTCGGTCGAAACGCCTCTATTTTCATTCCCCAGAATTACTGCAGACGGTTTTGTCCAATCAATCTCGTGAATCGAAATCGCATCTTTTGAAAGGTGGGTGGTGTAGGTGTTAAAACCTCTAGCTTTCATCTCATCTGCAAGACTTTTGGGGTCTGTAAACCTGTTCTGCTTCACCCATTTTGCGCTTCCAACTGTTACCTTTGGATCTAAGCCAGGAAATTTTTCTTTGGTGTAGAGTAGTTGGACTTCATCAATTCCCACTGCATCGGCTGATCTGAATATTGCACTCACATTGTGGGGATCATGAATATTCTCGATGATTAAGGTGAGATCTAATTGCTTATTATTTATCACATCTCGAATTCGACTCAGGCGTTTTTGAGAAACGGAGCTCCCGTATCGATCTTCGTTGATAAGCTTGGTCAAGTCAGGTTTATTTAAATTTTACTGCTGTGCCGAATGCCATTACTTCGGCCGTTCCCTGCATGATCATTGCCGTGGAAAAGCGAACACAGACAACGGCATCAGCATTCATATCGACTGCTTTTTGCAGCATGCGCTCAACGGCCTGATTCCGAGAATGAGCCATCATCTCCGTATATTCAGGGACTTCTCCACCAACGATTGTTCTCAGTCCAGCAATAATATCTCTTCCGATATTTCGAGCCCTGATGGTGCTGCCAGTTGCAACGCCAATATGCTCCTTGATTTCTTTACCTGCAACAGTCTCGGTTGTGTACCAATTCACCATTTTTCTCTCCTGAAAGTTTCAGTTTCACGCATCTTAATTCGTTGTATCAAAACATACCCAATGGCTGCCATAGCAACAATCGCTGTAATTACACCCATAATGCGCTCCCAGATTGATAAAACTTCACCCTCCCAGATTTGCCAGAGGATGGAATAGAATCCGGCACTCCCTAGAATAACAATAATTGCAACAATTACCCTGGAGAGCAAGCTTGAGTCAGTTTTAGAGGACATCTCCCTCTCCAGCTTGACCCAATTTCCTGATAAGTTCCAGTGTATAGATCCCAGAGTCATGCCGATCAGCCCAGATAAACTGAATAGCATAGTGCCCTACCCAGCGAAAATAGTCTAACTCGTAAGTGGTCTTTGATTTCAACATAGGTAAGCCAAAGGTTTTATTTCCGAAAAGGTCACTTTCGCCAGCGCAATTTGCACAGGGGCAAGCATCTCTTAATTTATGAAAATCAATAAGCGATTCGACACCATCATCCCAGCGGATTGCCACGCCAATCGGTAAATGTATAAGTTCCAGAATTTTCATTTCCAATTAATCCTTTCAAGCCAAATATAAACAGGGAGAGCGAGACAGAAATAACTATCGATTATTATTATCTCACATCACAATCTCGATTCAGGGCGGATCCCATTAGAAAGCAGCCACTTTGCTTTTTAAAAAGCTAAACTCAGACGATGTGAATAAAAAAAGCCCCGATTTTAATCAGGGCTTTTGCAGAATCTATCTTAAACAAATCTTAATTGCTTTCCTCGATAAAAGCAGCCTCTCGCCTGCCCTCCTCTTCGTCCACAAATTTGAACAATATGGCACCGACGACAAAGAGCAGTACAACTGAACCAATTCCCCATCTGGAGGCAACTTGACCAATGGCCTCTATTTGTTCTGGCGTATTCGCCAGTGGTCCAAGAGTTCCTTTGATTGTCAGGCCCACAACCCCGATCAACAGGGGACCTAATATTGCCGCGAATTTCCCAAGCATATTGTAGAATCCATAAAATTCACCTTCCTGGCCTTTGGGAATGAGACGTGAGTAGTAAGATCTACTCAAGGCCTGGATACCACCCTGGAAGAATCCTATTGCAATTGCCAGGGAGTAAAATTCAGTTACGCTATCCATAAGGACACCCCAAAATGTGATAATTATATAGGCTGCTATTCCTATATAGATACCCTTTCGAACACCGTATTTTTGACCCAATTTTCCGTAAATAATAGCAGCTGGAAATCCTACAAACTGAGTAATCAGTAGAGCGACTATCAAATCACCAGCCTCAAATCCTATAGACATTCCATAATCGACCGCCATTCGAATAATGGTATCAACACCATCTATATAGAACCAGTAGGCCGCCAGGAATAAAGAGACGGTTTGCAAATGCTTAATTTTTTTCCAGGTACTCAAATACTGTTGGATGCCAGCCTTAATTGCTGCAAAGTCGAATTTTGAGGCGTCCTCTGCCTGTTCCTCCTCGACCCAGAATATTGTGATTAATGTGAATAGACCCCACCAAACAGCAACAGTCAGGAACGAGAATAATACCCCCTCAGTTCCATTTGCCAGGCCAAACCAGGCAGGAAATTTAAACATGAGCACATTTACCAGAAAAAGTAGACCTCCACCCAGATAGCCCATGCCAAATCCAAGACCGGAGACATAATCAATCTCCTTTTCATTTGCCACACTGGGTAATAGGGAATCGTAGAAAACATTGGCACCCGAAAACCCAATAATACCCATGACATAGACAAAACTTGCCATCTGCCAGTCACCTTCATGAACAAGGAACAGTGCGGCTGTCATTAAGGCACCCAGATATGCAAAAAAGATCATGAATTTTTTCTTGGCGGAACCTTTATCCGCGATGGCACCCATTATTGGAGCCATGAGTGCTACAATCAGACTGGCAATCGAATTAGCCAGACCCAGTTGTGCTGTACTCACATTAACATCAGCACCAGCACTCCAGTAGCCTTTGAAAAATAGGGGAAAAAATCCTGCCATGACTGTGGTGGCAAATGCAGAATTTGCCCAATCGTACATGGCCCAACCCCAGATTTGCTTTTTTTTATTATCCATGCCTCATCCTCCAATAATATGAATTGCCAACCGCCAACACTGGACATTCTTAAATATTTAACCTAATTGTATTAAGACTTCGTGATTAATATAGGCGGATCGCTTGTTTTCCGAAGTGAATAATTGAACTGACGAAACTCAGCTGGAGACAGTCACTTTCGGATTATGGTTTGCAGCATAATTCTAAGTTAGGAAACGCTTCTATTTATGATAATCAGACGGTGATTTTTGATATTGTGAATTTCCACATATACGCAAACCCGGCAAGGGCTATCACAAGCAGGGTTAATCCAATACCCCAGTTACCAAAAACCATTTGACCTATGGCGAAAGTGGTTCCCCAGATCATTGCAACACCGGCAATCCAATTCCCTAAAAAGCCTTTGGATACGGGTTGAAGTGTGACCGTAATTTTGTCCTGTATAGGCCCCCACCACCCACCAGGTTGAACCCTTTGATAGAAGCTCACAAGGGTGGCTTCGCTCTCTGGTTTTGTCAGGAAAGTCACCGTTAGCCAGGAAATAATGGACACTGGAACAATGATCAAGAGTTTCAAATGGAATTGCAGTGTGACTCCGAACAGAATTGGATCAGGTCCGAATAACTCATAGGGCAGACCAGCAGCCGAAGTCTGAAAATAGGCAATCAGCTCAAACAATACCGACAGCACAAGGGATGTAGATAAGGCCGTAATTTCAGTCCATGCATTAATGCGCCACCAGAACCAACGCAAAATCAGTACAAGGCCAATCCCTGCACCCATTGCGGCAATAAATTTCCACGCTTTTTCGATGCTCTGCATCTGGATCGCAGTGTAAGCCGCCATGAGCATGAGCACGACGGTTGCAATTTTAGAGATGACCACATAATGACGCTGGGCAGTGTCCTGATCCTTGAATGCAGATTCCGGTTTAATAAAGCGCTTATAGACGTCGTTAATTATATATGAAGCCGACCAGTTCAGGTGAGTATCAATCGTGGACATAAAAGCAGCCAGAAATGAAACTACCAGTATTCCACGCATCCCGCTACCCAGAAGTTCTTTCATCACGAGAGGATAGCCCGCCTTCGACCCCAATTCATGGCCACCTAAATCTGTGAACATCACCATAGAAGCCAGAGCAACAACAATCCAGGGCCAAACCCTCAGCGCATAGTGGGCCAGGTTGAACCAGAGTGTAGCCAGCAAAGCATGACGCTCGTCTCTGGCAGAACCCATCCGCTGGATGATATATCCACCTCCATCCGTATTATAAATGGACCACCATAATATGGTCATATAGACCAGAAACTGAGAAAAGGGTGATTCCCAGAATGCGAGTGTAAAAAAACCTGCTTCTGGAACTGGTGGAATAAAACTCAATGTATTTTCTGTAACATTAGGTGTTTGGGACAATTGCTGCTTCAAGCCTTCCAGAGTGGCTGTGAGCTCGGTATTTCGAAGCGAATCTGTTACCGTCGCAAGCTGTGCCGTCACCTGTTGTATCCCACTTTCGATAGCTGAATGCTCGCCAGTAAAGCCTCTCAATTTTTCAAGAATTACATCCATACCACCCACATGATTAACAGCGATCACTGCCAGGGCAATGGACCCAAACATGGCAATGGCAAATTGAACCATATCCGTAACCACAACGCCCCAGAATCCTGATAATAGCGAATAACTCAGGGCGATTGCCACGCAGACCCAGACAGCGACCCATTTATCCATATCCAACATTACTGCTGCAATGGAAGCCATGGCGTTGATGACCCATCCCATGACAATGAAATTATACAGAATTGCAAAGACGCCTGCTTTAAAAAGTCTAAGACCTGCAGCAGGTTTACCTGAATACCGAACTTCAATTAATTCATTGTCGGTTAGAACTTCAGCCCGTCTCCAGAGACGCGAAAAAAGGAATACTCCCAGTAAACCGGCCAGCAGTTGGTTCCACCAGAACCAGTTTTGCCATATTCCAGGACCTCTGACAAACTCTGTTATGGCCAGGGGAGTATCCGCTGCGAAGGTCGTGGCAACCATTGAAGTGCCTACAACCCACCAGGGAAGCGTGCGACCGGCCATAAAATACTCACTTGTGGAAACCGATGCCCGCTTATAAAAAAATAAACCTACACCCAGGGAAAAGATTATGTAAACCGCGATAATCGACCAATCGAGTATGGAGAGAGCCATGGAAAAACCTTTCCGCTTTAATTACAGTTTTGTCATTCCTGAGTCGCCGACTTTTTCCCAAATTCAGGATCAATGGGCAGAAATTTTATCAGCAAGAAGCCTGGTATCGTTGCCACAACTACCCAAATAAAGAATGGCTGATATCCGATAAGCTCCTGAAACCATCCACTAAACATACCGGGGATCATCATCCCCAGGGCCATAAGACCAGTAGTCAGCGCATAATGAGCCGTTTTGTGTTCTCCATCGGCCACAGTGATCATATAAAGCATAAAGGCTGTAAAACCGAAACCGTATCCGAACTGTTCTATGGCAACCATGCTGGATATGACTAAAATACTTTCAGGTTGAGCACCAGACAAATACCAGTAAACTGCGTTGGGAATATTCATGGCAATAGCCATCCACCAGATCCAGTATTTGAGACCCTGCTTTGCAGCTACAATGCCTCCCAAAATCCCACCGCAGGTGAGTGCAATCACACCAATGGTACCATAAATGAACCCATATTGGCCCGTGGTTAATGCAAGTCCGCCTGATTCAATCGTATCCAACATAAAGAGTGGGGCAATTTTTACCAATTGCGCCTCACCAAATCGATATAACAAAATGAAGGTGACACTTATCCAGATTTTCTCTTTTGTGAAGAAATTAGCAAATATCTGTATATAATTTTTAAAGAATATACTCATGTTCTTAACACCCATCCCCTTATCCGCTGCGGGAGTGGGAATAATATATCGGTGATAAACAAAAAAGATGACGAAGAGCCCTGTCAATACCAAAAATGTGATACTCCAGGAAAGTCGAATATTGCCAGATCGAGCTTCAAATAGCCCAGTGGTTGCGTAATCCAGTTTAGGATCCAGCTGAATTAAAGCAACATAAGGGATCATCCAGTCCTGTTTTGTAAAGACAAGTCGGGTGTCAGAAACCAGATTGATGCTCTTATCCCCAGATCCATGCCCAAAAGTTACCACAGCTTCTTCGGCTTCAGGCTCGGATGTTAGTGCGATATACAATAAGGCAGCATTTCCCACCTTATTGCCGGCTGCTACCGCTTCCACATCTTTATGAGCTTCTGCAAGCGCAAAATTGCTGAGTCCCCCTGGAGATCGGTTCAAATTCCAGTAATTGACAACGGCCTGTAATGAGTCGAAGCGCCCTTTTTCCATCTGCATGGCTCCGAGCTCAAGACTGGGCGGGACAACAAGTATTTGACCGGCATCTCCTCCAAAATTACCCATGAGATAATCTGTCTCAATTTGTGCCTCTGTGAAAATTCCGGGTTTTACCTGAATATTCACGTCATGATCCGGTAAACCTGTATTACTCTCAATCAACCCCGCCAACATGATCAGCAATCCCTGACCTACAATAATGGCCAATCGATAAAAAGTTGATCGTATTCCCACCCACCAACTCTGGTCATGTGGTGACAGAGCTAAAAGATAAAATCCGTCTGCTGCAATATCATGGGTGGCCGAACTGAATGCGAGCAGCCAGAAGAAACCCAGGGTAAATTGAAAAAAACCGGGCATGGGAATCGTTAAAACGACACCTCCCAAACTTGCCCCAATCAAAAGCTGCATGGTGATAATCCAAAAACGTTTGGTTTTAAAAATATCTACCAGGGGACTCCAGAGTGGCTTGATTACCCAGGGTAGATAAAGCCAGCTTGTGTATAGTGCAATGTCTGCATTGCCAACGCCCATTCGCTGATAAAAAACGACTGCCAGCAGCATCACCACAGTATAGGGAAGTCCCTCTGCAAAATACAGACTTGGTATCCAGGTCCAATGAGAACGATTGTGCGTGGTCTTATCCATACTCTTTTCCTTAACTGTTTGTGCAATGGACTGCTTTGAATGCAGCATAATTATTATTTACCGTAGATCTGGTACTTTTTCTGAAGAGTTGAAAATTCTGTTAATTCATTCTGATAGCTGGCAATGATTTCTGCTGCTGTGCTGCCTGAATCCACCATTTCCCTTAACCCTGACCCGCCCCATAAACGGTCAGGTCCCCGGCTGCTTCTCCAACCAAAATCCTCAGGGTAAAGTTTTTTTGTAATAACCAATAAATGAATCATGAATTCCACGGCTGAAAATTTTTCTGGATTGGTGACAATAATTTTGACTCCGTGAACTTCCTGATCTTCGAAAAGCGGATTCATAGCCACCCCGGGCATATCTACAGGAGTGTAGCTTACCGGCTCCACAGTAAAACCACCCAAGTCAGTTGCCAGGAGTTCTCGGGCCATTCGTGCTCCATCCATATAGGGAGTGCCAATATACTCAAAGGGAAACTGTGTGCCTCGACCCTCATTGATTCCCACACCCTCTAACATGCACAAACCTGGATAAGTTAGGGTTTCATTGGTATTTCTCATGTTAGGCGAGGGTGCTAACCAGATTAAATCTGTTTCATCCCAGAATGTGTCGCCAGTCCAGCCTTCGCACTCTACCACATGAAGTTCGACGGGACCTAGATCGGGAATGAGTCCTTCTCCTACTATCATTCTTGCCAATTCGCCCATGGAAAGTCCGTATTGAATGGGAATTTTGTATCTTCCCACAAAACTTTCAAATCCAGCGTCAAGCACATTTCCATCGATTCGTCTTCCAAGCGGATTTGGACGATCCAGGATCATGACGGGTATTTCATATTTGGAGCCAGCCTCCAGAACATATCCCATGGTGGATATGTAGGTGTAAAAGCGCGTTCCAACATCCTGGATATCAAAGATTAAGACATCAATACCTTCCAGCATCTCTGGACTTGGCTCTCTCTGTGCGCCATAGAGGCTGTGGATTGCTACACCCGTCGCGGAATCGATGCCACCAGGGATCGCATCCCCTCCCTGTTCCGTGCCCCTGAACCCATGTTCCGGTGCGAAAATAGCTTTTAAGGTGATACCTTCTATTTCATTCAAAAGATCCACAAGATGCCTACCAGATTTATTCACAGCAGTATGATTTGTGACGACACCGACTTTTTGACCGATCAGAGGCTCAAACCCGATTTTCTCCAGCACATCAAGACCGGTAAATACTACCTGCACTTCCTGGGCTGGGACCACATGACCAAACTGTTCCTGCTGCTCGGCATGAGGACCAGGGATCTTATCTTCACTTACGCTAACAGGTGTGGAGGCACAATTAAGCAAGAACATAGGTACAGGTAGAAGCAATCGACAAAAAGGTTTAAAACGCATTATTTCTCCTACTTCAGAAAAGTGATATTTTGAGTGTAAATCTCATTCTGGTTTTCAACTTGAAGCACATAAATACTGGAACTAATGTTCTGATTGCCAAAAGCTCGGATATGAATCCGATTGTTTCCGCGATTTATATCTCCCTGCTCTTTGTGGATCAATTGCCCCTTCAAATTAAAAATGCTTATCTCAATAGATGTGGAGTTCTGACTCTCTACCGTAAAGGAGAATGAACTATTGAAAGGGTTGGGATAGGCAGCTGAAATTTCCAGGTTACCTGGTACGAGGGGTTTCGGGTCAACACTCAAAGACATTTCCAGATAATCGAGCGTTCGAGCCATGATTTCATTTCGTGCTGATTCAGGATAGATTGCCTCAAACCCGACACTAAGAAAAACGATGCCACCCAGGGCATTACTCTGGCCAAAACCACCCATATACTGGATACCGGCACCGCCAAGATTGTCATAATTCACGCCCTCATAGCGAAGATTATTGAGGGATCCGCCGAAGGGCTTTATTCCGTCGGGATAATCAACATCATAACTCCCATGTGAGCCATCATCAAAACTTAGCCCAGAGAGTCCAGCGAAGATGCCACTTGCCATGCCATTCATGCTATAGGATTGCGTATCATCACTCAGGTAATCGGCTTTAAAATAATTATGAAAAAAAGCGATATCGCTGGCGCTGCCACTCGCCTGCAGATCATATCCTATTTCGGAGCCAGAGATGAAGATGCGCCCCCCCTGCTCCAGATATTCCATAATGCGAGTCTGCTCGGCTGGAGAGAATGAAACGGTTGCCGTCGCTTCTTCACCACTGATCCAATCGACAATATCATAATCTGCCAGATCAATTGTACCTGCTTCAATTGCATCATTTGACGCGGCGTCAAATAAACGCCCATTGGCCTGAATTGCTGATCCATGCTCAATGATATAATCAAAGTTATTAACCGTTCCAGATGTTCTTTCAAAACCCTGGACAACCAGGACGCTTGACTGAGCCTCTGTACTCACGACCACAGCCAAGACTTCAGAGAAATTACTGGTGCCATTCACATTACCATTTCGAGTTTTTATATATACCAAATCCCCATTGGTCAAGCCGTCAAGTGTAAAATCAGGTGTCCCTGAACTGTCGGCAAGAGTGAATATTGATCCATCAAGACTGATATGCGCTTCGTATCTGTCTGTAAATGCAGATGGGGCACATCGTACCGCCACTGAGCCATTACCAAGATTTTTTACGCTAAAATATGCTGAGGATTGCGGTGGTGCCGTTGCGCCAAATACATCGTTGAGTCCACCCCATATTTCTGAACGTCCTCCATCATAACCTAAGGCCCAGATTCCCACACCTTTAATATCTGAGCTTACGGCATAGCTATATTTTGTCGCCAGACTGAGACTATCATCATACCAAACTTGATGTGCTCCACCACTGTTGTAATTGTACCAGGGGGCCACCACCGTCGAATTATAATTTTTGCCAAATGCTTGAGCATTGGCTTCTGCCGCTGAATAAAGTATGGCTGAACCACTTCCAGTCGTTGTGGCGTTCATGCTTGTGCCAGACACTGGCCAGTCTCTGCCATACCATGGCAGGCCCAGGATAAGTTGAGATCCATCCTGCCCAGTTTTGGTTAGATAGTCTTCGATGGTTCTGCTGATATGCCAGCTGGAAAGACCTGAATATAAGGGTGAAATGGGACCAGCATTCTCGCTTCCTGACCAGTAATAGCCATATGCCATGATCATGAGCCCATCGCAATTATCTGATAAATAATTGTAGTCATAGGCACTGGACCAATCCACTGAAGGCATGGCTATGCTCACCTCAGACCCGGGAATTTGATCATGGAAGGCTTCGGTTAAGTCGTGGATAAAAATATTAAAATTTGAACGCGCTGACTGAGGCACAAATTCAAAATCAATATTCACCCCGTCTGCGTTGCCCTGGTTAACTCTGAGGATCAAATTGTCTATTGCATTTTGTCTATTCGTTGCATTTCCCACAAGCGTTCCGATATCAGCATTTACGAACAGCGTGACTGTAACAATCACTTTTACGCCATGGCTATGGGCAAGATCCACAAGGCCGTTTACAGGCCAGCCGTTTGAAGCAGTGATATTACCAGAACTATTCATGTTAAGTCCGAACCAGGCGATGTGACTCAGAATATCATACACATAGTTTTGATACGATGTACCATTCCAATAAGGGTGGTATCCAAAAACAACATGACTGGGGTCTCGAAGACTGCTGGTCTCTACCAGATCCCGGGGAAAGCCAACGAATCCGCCTTCCTGGTCAATTTGATTGGTCCCAAATTGAGCCATCTGTTCTGCGTGAGTTTTGTGGAGCAATTCCTGTCCTAAAGAGGTTGAAAGCGTCAGGCATATACTCGTGAAGACGCTTAAGATATTTTTAATGGACATATTAGATCTCGATTAATTCGTTAGTTGTAAAGCAAATATTTTTTTCGAAGCTCCCCAAAACGAAGCAGTTCTTCCATCCATTTTTGTTCAAGCTCTCTTGGATCGGTGCCTTTTTTAATTTCCAGGCGTATATGGTCTGAGCCCATCACCTTGGCGAACATATCAAAGCGATTTTCGTTTTCGAATAAATTGATATCAGGATAAAGTTCCTGATGAACCGCCATGAGCGTCAGGCCCACGAGATAGGGAGAAAACAAATCGCGGTCAGTTACATATAATTGGAGTCCTCCACAAACCTCACCCTTGTGTCTACCGTAATAGGGCTTGAAAAATGTTGGCCGATAGATGACACCCTCTCCAGCTCTGGCTTCCATAGCTCTGGCAAACGCGTGCGGATCTGTGATCCATGGGCCCCCGGTGTACTCAAAGGGAAGGGTGGTTCCAACACCTTCAGAAAGCATACCCAGCTCACCATAAGTCCCAGTGGCAATCATTGGTAAAATGGTCTCTGCATCTGGAACATGTGGTGAAGTCGGTACCCAGGGTAGGCCTGTGTCTTCGTACCACATACTTCTGGTCCAGCCAGTCATTTTCACAACCTCAAGATCGCAGTTAATTCCATATTCAGAATTAAAAAGCAATGCCAGCTCCCCGGTGGTCATCCCATGGCGATACGGAATTGGATACATTCCAACAAAACTGCTATACTCTGGATCCAGGATGTTGCCTTCCATTTGAATTCCATTGATTGGATTCGGTCGATCCAGAATAATCACTTTTTTCCCCGCGATGGCGGCTGCTTGCATCAAATAAGCCATGGAATAGATATATGTATAAGACCTGACTCCAATATCCTGAATGTCAAAAAGCACTACATCCAGATCCTCAATCATTTTTGCGATTTCTGCCGGTTTTTTCCGATAAGTGGACAATGATTTAATGCCGGTCCCAGGATCGGTTTCACTATCAACCCTGTCGCCCGCATTTTCGGCACCAAAAAGACCATGCTCTGGTGAAAGGATTAATTGAAGATCTATGATTGCCGGTAACAATTCGACACCATGAACCAATTCGTGATTCACACATGTTTGGTTTGTCAATAACCCATACTTCAATTTCTCAAATCCAGGTGATCTATCCAGAAACACTTCAAGTCCCGATCTTACAGGCTGGACCCGGGATTCTTGGATCTGAAGCGTTCGAATTGGTGACTCTGGAACGACAGGCACAGGAGTGTATGAGCAGGAATTAACAATTATCAGGATGGTTATTCCCAAAAGCAGAATCTGATTATGAACAATTACTTTTCTTTTCAACTCACACCTATTTTGGATTGTTGTTTAAACTAGGTTAGTTAATTGCCGTTACAAACACTATTTGAAAAACACAATATTTTAAGGATTCAGTAAACATCTGGGAATCTTGTAAGGTAGCTGAGCCACCCCATAATGGAGATTCCATAAAAATTAAAGGACGCTGAAAGTTGTCCCAGGGTAATAGTGAAGCAAAATATCTTTGTAATTTATTTGGGCCAATGCCATCCCCAGGGCACCCATCTGGCATAAACCGACACCATGGCCCCATCCTGCCCCCTTAAGGACTACATGGTCATCACTCTCCAGGGTTTCGGCGTTTTTTATAATAAAGGCTGAGGAATAGAGAAAGCTTTTACTGAACATTTGACGAATTCCATATTCAGACTTCACCAGCTGTTCGGCATAATTACCCTGTTCGTCTATCCCCTCGAGAAAGAGATATTTGATTCGAGCACTTGGTCCCCGCTCCATTATTCTGATGCCAGTAATCTGTGCCCAGACCAATCCCTCATATTTTTTCAGATTTTTAAAAAGATCCGCCTTGCTCAACTTCTGTTCCCAGCGATAATAGCTCCCAGAGACGTCAACCTTCCCTAGCATCCCAGCAAGATTTACTGATTTGAAGCGATGAGAAGAGCAGTAGGCCTCATCATATGACCAGAGCGCTTCAATATCATCTACGGCTTGTCCTGGGCGTTGAACGGGGGCATCCCAGAGAGGGATAAGGTATGGGATGGGACCGCCGGCCCAAACGGTTTCATAAGCTTCTACCATCCCGCCACAATTCTTGGAATACCGAGCATCAATGATCTTGTTATCATAGACCAGAACTTCCCCTCTGGTGTCAAGCGCTGCCTGCAATGAGTGACTCGTGAGAAAACTGGTCCCTTGATAGCGCTGACAACAATCATCGTTGCATACATCAAAACCCTCAGTCAAATGCTTGGCTTCCGACAGGGCTAGAGACCAGCAACGCGCTACTATGGTTTGAGCAGCCAATAACGCTGCAGGCGCTTCTGCTCCCATTTCTGAGGTGGCAACACAAGCCACATAGGCTTCTATATCAACAGAATTAATGATTTTAAAGCATCCATCCTGAACCGTAATACTCAACTGCCCAGGCAGATCGACAGCAATAGGTTTTTCCCAATGAAAACCACGGCCGGCAATAACGGGTTCTACATGAATCCCATATTTGGCTGATAACAATGCTATTTCGTCTGGACAGGTTATTGTGATTTGATCAAGAAGCTCGCTGGATGTCTGACCATCTATACGAATTTTTCCTGCTTCGCTACTTAAGGATATTTGGCGGGTTGAACCCAGATCTGGAATATCCCCCCTGACTTCTATATCAGATCCCCAGGAGAGGGCTACATTTTGGAGATTATCTTCAGGAAGGACGATGCCTACCCGAATAATATCATTGTTCAATCCACTCGAGATATGCATCAACAGCTGCTCCCAATGCAGGCGCGTGTCTCAACTCTGAATTAATTATCAGGTCATCCCGTAGACGGTTTGTTTTGGTAAGATAAAGTGCTTTAATCTCTGCGGGTAGAGCTGAAGAGTGTATCATGCGACCCAGTTTTTCGTTCACGGGATCCAGGAGAAGGGGTGTAAATTTTTTAAACTCCCAAATATCTCCAAGACGTTGACCAACCACGATTCTCTCAAAAACTTTACCAAGATGTTCGTGATCCTGTTCCAGAATTCTATTTTCCTCGCGAAGCATAGTCTCCGGTGCTCCAACAGCCAGGGTCTGGATACGATGGAAAAAAAGTTCTGATAATGCCTGCGCCGTTTTCTCGGCTATTTCAATGGCTGCTACATCACCCAAAAGTGCCTTTTCATAAATTTGCCAGGGAAATATTTCGGCTTTATCCAGGTCTTCTGGAGTTTGATCCGTCAATTTTCCATAGTGACTCTGAATGCCTTTTGCAGAGAGCAGATCCTCATAACTTTCATCTTCGCTTGCCAGCATCTCCCAGGTCTTAGCAATCCATGATTTACAGGAATCAAAGGGGATATTCGCTTGGTCTAAAAGCATTGCATCAGCAATACCAGTCCCAACACCAAAATAGTAAGCTGATTTCACCCCACGCATCCCACCGGCATCACCCCACTGCTCACCGAGGCCACAATAATCCGCATCGCTTCCAATGACATGAATCGGATTCAAAGTCGCATAACCTTCTTTATGAAGCAATTTTTCTAATTTATTGAGAAATTTCGGCATCCTCGGTCCGTTAGCCATAGCGGATATACCGCGTTTGTTCTTGGTCTTCAAACCTGGTAAACCAATACCAATGAGAACTTCCTGAGCCACGTTACTGCCAAGAATAGTGCGAATTGCCCTGGTAAAACTTTCAAGAATAGCTTCTTCTTGCGCTGATTCCTCTTTGGTCTGCTCAACTTTTCCACCCTTGTGCTCTTTAAGTTGGCGTGGTAAGGCTATTGGCTTAAATTTTGGGTTGAAGGACTCTGAAGTATTATAGGCAACCTCTATAAAGGGCTTTAGTGCAACGAAGCGCATAGGGTTGATCAATATGTCCACTTTATGGACCAGAACCTTAGAGGCTCCCCCATCAACTCCGATGAGAATTATTTCATCCATTCGCAACCTCATTCATTATTTGACGCCGATAAATCGCTCTGCGACGCATTTCATCTTTTGCATTGTCATTTCTGTCCACAGTGGAGCGATCAATATTATGATCAGTACCACCACCATGACGCACGACCTTATAAATTGGATCCCACACTCTGCCAATGCGATGATGTTCACTCATACGGGTCACGAAATCGTAATCTTCACCATAATTCCGTGCATATGGTGATGTATTCATATCTAAAAAGCCCAGGTCCCTGGCTGCTTCGATGTAGAAGGACCTGGGTGCGCCGGCACCATTAATTCTCAATAGATTGTTGCGGCCATTTTCTTCAGTCCATTCAGCATGGGTAACCACGGGAATTGATTCCATCCGCGATATTTCACCAGAATTTTTATCTTTCTCCCAAACTTCGTAAGAGCCAATGACCATGCCGATTGTCTGGTCGGATTCATAAACGGCTATTATCTTTTCAACTGCATCATTGATCAGTTGATCATCAGAGTCCAATTGGACATAAAATTTACCGCGTGCGCGATTAAGACCGGCATTCAAGCAGAGCCCGATATTATTGATATCCAATACGACGAGCTGTACCTCTGGTTTGCTCGCATCATACTGAGATCCACCTGGCAAATACTGTTTTACAACCGGGATGGTCAAATCTTTTTCACCACCATTTACAACGACAATAACTTCTATATCTTGAACAGTTTGGTGTAGAATTGATTCAATTGCTAAACCGATGAACTCTGGTCGATTGTTTACTGGGATAATAACGCTTGCAGCGAGTGTATAGTCTTTCTTCGCATAAGGAACTTTTGAATAAAAAGCTCCTGGTGCAAGATAAGCATCGATACGCTTCAAGTGATCACTGAGAATCTGCTCTAATTCAAGCTGAGATTCCTTACTGGCCATGAGATAATCAAAAACATTTTGCTCGCCAACAGCGGAATTTACACGATAAGGTGATCCTGCATAACGATTTGCGATGTGAATCAGTTCACCTACTTCACTCAAGCGTAACCGTAATTCATACAGGAAATGCTGCTTTGTCGAGTTTGAAAGTGGTAATATTTCTTTCACCATTTCGAGATTCAATAGCCAGACTTTACCGAAATCAATATTGTCACGGACGCGACCGATATGATGATCAAGAAGATGCTCATCGCTTAGCGTGCCGTGGTCGTCAACTTCATAATCCGAATATATCAGCGACCAATCAGTGTGTGTTTCTGCCACAAGATTGAAAAGTTCTTCAGCTGAATTTTTAAATTTAATCATCTCGGATCGAGCGTCAATAAGGAGCAGCATCTCCCCTTTATAGCTGTCCAGTTTATTGCTGAAATCGTTTGCCGTCAGATTATTAAAGCTTATTACATCAATCTGGGCATCCGGAAATGTTTTACTGTAATCGACGTGTTCGTGAGATGAATCAGCACTTATCACGAGTATATTCAAATTTGATCTCCTTTTGCAATCTTGAACAGAGAGCAACAGTTAAAAGAACATATAAAGCTATTCATTCCCCGCGCTCTCATGTTCCGATGGAGTTAAGAATAAATTCATGAATTTCAACTATTATTTGCAGGAAAATGATCCGATTTGTACAAATAATTAACAAACAAGTTTGTAAAAGTGAAATTCCAAATTAAACGGATTCACTTTTGAGGGAATCTCTTGTTTTTTGGGAAATTATATCGGCTTTATTGATGCCATATTTTATATAATTTGAGTTTGATTGATATGTACAATCCTGTCAATATTTGCGGATCACCCGTCTGGTTATTCCGCAACATATTTCATAGGGTATGGTATTGAGGATTTTCGCAGCGCTGGAGATCGAAACTTTTGCAGAGCTGCCACCAAAAATGGTGAACATCTCGCCCATTTCCGGTGTGTCATCCCCCAGGTCAATCATAATGTGATCCATGGTAACAGTTCCAACAACCGGGTAGATCTTCCCACCAAAAGAAACCATCCCTCGATTGGATAAAGCTCTGTTGTACCCATCGGCGTAGCCCATGCGTAAAGTACCAATATTTGTAGCAACACTGGCCAGCCATTTTTCCGAATAACTCACTGCTTCCCCAGCCTTGATTCGTTCAACTCGAATAAGGGGCGCTTTTACTTCCATAGCTTCAGTAAGAAATTCTTGATAATGACCATGGGGACACGTGTCAAAACCGTAGAGACCTATACCCAGCCGAACTGCATCGTATACGGGACTATCCTCATGTAAAGTTCCGGCGCTATTTGAAAGATGGACGCTCCCATTAAAACCAAATTCTCGGGCTTCTTTAACAAACCTGGCAAACGCATCCTTCTGGAGCTGATATACCTCAGTAGCTTTTGTATCTGACGATGAAAAGTGACTATAGACGCCAAGAATCTGTAAATTGGTTTCTGGAGCAGTAATTAACTCCAAAGCCTGTTCTGCTGAAACGCCCAGGCGATTCATCCCGGTATTTACGTTGAGGTGAACGTTGAGATTCGCGATGCCCGTATCCATAAGTGCTCTGGCATCACTCATGGAACCGATTGTCATTATGGCATTTGCAGGCAGGGAGGATATTTCTGATGGAAATACCCTGCTGAAAATAAGAATTGAAATATCTGTGAGATTGCTGGCTAGTTCTTGAGCTTCTTCGAGGGTTGCAACTGCGAAAGTCTGGACACCCTGAGTTTCATGAAGATGCCGTGTTATCCTTATTGCTCCGTGACCATAAGCATCAGCCTTAACGACTGGAATTATCAAAGCAGGCTGCACCCTGCTTTGAAAGAATTGAAAATTGTGTGTGATAGCATCTAGTGAAATGTGGCATAGGGTTTTCAACAGTATATCTCCCAACCCAAAAAAAGGGCGTGAAATATCACGCCCTTTTCATAATTGATGTCTAGCAAAGTGTTTAGTTGACGGAGTCTTTTAAACCTTTACCAGCTTTGAAACGAGGAACGTTCATTGCGGGAACGTTGATCGCGTCACCTGTACGAGGATTACGAGCTACTCTCGCTGCACGAGCTGATACATCAAAAGTTCCGAAACCAACTAAAGCAATTTTATTACCGCCTTTTAAAGAATCAGCTACAGCTCCTGTGAAAGCACCAAGTGCTTTTTCGGCCTGTACTTTTGTGATTCCTGAATCCTCGGCAATCTTTGCAATCAATTCGGCTTTGTTCATAGGGTTTCCTCCTTGTGTTTGTATTAACAATTAATATAGATTCGTTCGACTCGAGCAGTATCCATCTGGACTGCTCAAGTGGGCTAAAACCCTTACCCACCTTAGGATAACGTCAAAAAGGTAAGGGGTCATTTTTGAAAGTCAAGCAGTTATTCATCATTATTTTTAAATACTTTTGAGGACAAAAATAGCTTCAATTCGTCAAAATTAGAAAATACCTCCGTGGTACATCCGATGATCCAGGAGGACACTTTTTCGATCGGCATCCCCAAAACCAGATAAACCGGAAGCGCGTGTTCGTAGGCCAGCGTAAGCTCGCCGTGAGTCCCACCTCCCTGAATTACGTGCTCATCCCACAGGCAAATAACGGCATCACATTTTTTCAATAATTGATCTAAATCTCTATCAATAATTTTTTTAATAACAGGCCTAAACCTTTGTATATCAACACTTTTCCACTGTCTGAAATTCATTTTTTCTTCTTCAGTTAAAAAGTCCTGCTCATGCCGGGAAGGATCAAATGTTGTCCAGTCCAACGTGTCAATTAAGAATTGCGTCATGTCTGCACGCCAGGCCATTCCATCGTCAGGAGCGGCTTCTATGGCTCCGGCCAAGTATATTTTCAACTATCCCCATCCAGATGAAAAAATGTGGCAGAGAACCATAACAGGAAGGCCGTCTCAATAAGGCTTATCAACAAATAACCATAATCTATGACACCATTGAGAAAGGCTGAATCAAGTCCGGTCATCCAATTGTAGGGAGGCAAATAGAAGGCGATTTCAGAGAAAGCGTCTAAAGGGGCACCCTTTACGATAAACAATCCGCTCAGCATCATGATGGGCAAAAGAGCAATATAGAGCAGCTTGCTAAGGCTATCCACATGCCTCGAGAGTAGACCAATGATCTTGCTCATCGCGACAATCTGTAATGCGCCGAGTAATATGAAAAGAATGCTGGCCTGGAAGTTAATCGCTGAAAAAGACATCTCGGTTACAAAGGCTAACACCACCCAAACCACAATCAAATGTGTAAATCCTTTGACCAATCCAATAATGGCCTGTGCGATAAAGAAGGAAGGTTGGCGATGGAAACGACCCATTTCGTATAAACTTGCCATGCCATTACTACGCTGCGTCTCCCAGTAGAATCGAGCTGTGGTTTCATAAATGGTAATCAAGAGCGTGAGTAAGAGGGCGTCCAGCACGAGAGCAGGAATCACACGTGCCATCTCGGCAGCAGGTAACAGTGATTTGTAGGGCAGGAAATACATGAAGAAAAATACCACACCGGTGAGAATAGGCATGATCGCCATGGTTGTGAATTGTCGTTTATAAATGGTAATTTCACGATGCCAAAGAGCAGCTAATACATTATTCATGCATGGCCTCCACTTTGATCATCCGCTTGAAAATATCTGTAAGCATTGGCAATCTCGGTTTTGCTTCCACTATCCGCTCACTAAATAAAGCGGAAATGATTTGCGGTTCCGTGTCCGATTCGGTGATAATTTCATAGTGATTACCCTGAACATTATATGATACCACATGTGCAGATGCATCCAGGATATTAAAATCTCGCTCGTGAGTTTCAGAAAGCGTTAAATCCAGGATCCGGTTCTCGCGCTCGGTTTCTTTCAATTCTTTCAGGGTACCATCGGCAACCAGACGGCCGCCATCTAATATCGAGATGCGATTTGCCAGGCGTTCAACCTGATCAATATCACTTGACACCATGACTGTCGTAAATCGCAGCTGCTGTTCGCGCAGAAAAGCCTCCATAAGTTCCTTACAGCCCTGATCTAATGATGAAGTTGGTTCATCAAGTAACAGGATGGACGGATTGTGGAGAACCGCACGGATAAATTCCATTTTTCTGCGTGTTCCAAAGCTCACCTCACGCGGAAAGGAGTGGAGGCTATCGACCACTTCAAAGCGCGTGACAAAGCCAGATATCCTATTTAGTAGATCCGATTGGGCGATCCCATGAAGTTTTCCATGCAGCGTCAGGTTTTCAAACAGGGTCAAGGATTGCTCAAAACGGCTGTCTTGCGACATATATCCTATCTGATGACGAATCTGGTTTTGGCGGGCGCCTAAGTTTAGACCGTTGATGTACCCAGAGCCCAGGCTAGGTGCGCAGAGTGTTGCAATCACCCTTAGCAGCGTCGATTTCCCTGATCCTGTCGTGCCGATTATGGCGTGAATATGACCCTTTTCCACCCCAAGGGTCACATTGTTTAAAGCAGCCCTATCACCATATTTCTTGATGATGTTTCTGAGCGTTATTGAAACTGCCATGCTTAGCTATTCTCCATCCATAGCAAAATTATTTTAGTCAATTGCCGGCCGACTCATTTTTCTCACCACGGATTGTCCAGACTGTCAATAAAATAACCATGAGTAAGAGGACCCAGATCGAAGCATGACTGTAGGTTGAGCCACCATAAGTAATAAGATCCGTAAATCGACCGATGAGCAGAGAAATACGTCCCATAACAGCAAATCCAAAGGAGGCACCAAAGCTGATCATCAGGAAATAGATGCCTACGCGGGTAACTTTGCCAAAAGTGCCGGTATGCTCCTTGGAAAAGTAGAAATACAACAAGGCTGTAATTGTTCCTACGATAATGATAATATTATTGAGGACACTAACCCCGGTGAGACTGAAAAATGGCATATCAACAAAGGAAACAGCTGATCCTTTAATCTGACCTAGCACATTTGAGTTTAGAAAGGCATAGGCTCTCAATCCAGCCGCCATACCAACTGTATAGGCAATACCGATACGCGCCATCCAGCTCAGTTTGGAGAACACGCTTAGAATCATCATAATGCCTAAAACGAAGGGAAGGATGTACATGAAATGTGGATCAGTGCCATGTCCCTTATCTATACCACCAGCAGGGAAAACACTGGGCAGAACAAAACCGAATATATTATAGATACCATACCAGGATTTCATAAGAAAACCTGATATCTCTCCTTCCGGGACCGGCCATAAGCGTCCAAACAAGTTCGGTTGAACCTGAGTCCAAAATGCCATTGCCATCCAGTAACCGGCTGAGATTCCCACAAAAACATGCTCAGCGATCTTATAGAAAGGATTATCCTTATATAAGTATGAAAAAATACCAAGGGTTAGAAAGACTGCAACCCATGCTCCAAAAATTTCAGAACCATTCATTTTTCAGTCTCCTAATATTTCTTGGAACGTCTGCGTTCTAAAAAGAACGAGATATTCCCGAAAACAATAAATGCCACAATTACCAGGTGAGCCACAGATTGTGCATCCATCCCACTGGTTCCAATACCGGTCTGCTTAATAAGCGTTTCGTATTCAGCGGCTCCAGGCATTCCACCGAGGATACCCACCAACTGTCCAGATTGAACATAGGGCATCACTTCGTTAACCTGAATCGATGTTGTCCCTGTACTCATAGTTATTCCAACTGGATCGGCTGCATACTGCACCCATTCTACTGTACCAGGATATCCAGCAGATGCTGAAAACAAGTAATCAAAATCGGCAACCTGATTAACGCCATCCATCATGGGAATGTCATCCAGAAAATTGCCACGAGAATCCACGGTGAACACTTTTCTAATATTGCTTACAAGACCCTTGATAACCGCCTCTGCACCGGGTCGATAACCCAGTAAGACAAAGTCTTCGCCATAGACCTTCCCATATTGCCTGTCGGCAACCTGAGTTAAGGCTTCCATGGCCATAAATTGACCGTCTGGCCACAGGCAGGTAATGTAAACTTTCACATCCTTTGTGAAGAGGTGACGCAACAAGGCAACGGCCATAGGATGAATTTCAGGTTTTGTGCTGGGTCCATACTCAAATGACACCAGAGCTTTATCTCCTGCTTTTAATTTTTCAACAGCATTATAGACATCCTGTGATGAATTCGTGGGTCTGATGGGCAAGCCCAGGGGGATGAATAACGGCAAGATGACGACGAGGGCAATAACCAGGAAGATCACGCGTCTGTCGAGAGAGCCGGCCCGTATAATGAAATCTGTGAGCTTTTCCATGATCATTCTCCGATGTAAGATTTTTCAATTCCAAATATGTAACGAATTGACGTGGCAAAAATGCCCAATCCAATTCCTATCATAATTGCTCTGGCACCTGCCACATTGGGATTGTTATATATCCAGTCCTGAAGCACTGGTAAATAAAAGATGGCCGGCTGATTCACGGGCCAACCAGTGTAAAAACCAGCAATGGTCACAATCAGAATACCTCCGACAACCGTAATGAGCGTATAAGTTCGATTCCTGAGCCAGGTGTTCACTCCTGCCCCAAGAGCCAGTATAACTATATAGAAAATAAACCAGGCGGAAATATTACTGCCGATGGGCACACGACCAAGCATGATAATGATACCTGAGACCAGAAGCAGGGTAGCTTCAAAGTTTCGAATTTTAAAAGCCCTGTACGAAGCTGAAGCAACGAAAAATGCCAACAGGGCAAACATCGTCGCAGAAAGTGGTGTAAAGATGAATCTAAACATCCAATTGAATAAGGAACCCCGAGTTGAGATATGTGCGCCCCACTCCGTCGCATTCATTTGGGCAACACCACCGGCGGCGTTGATTTCACTCACTACTGCATCTGCCCCATTTTTTGTAAAGTATGGGGTTTCAATGATGTAGGGGTCACCTTCAGGTAAGGCGATCAGGATGTTTTTGGTGCTATTCTCATCCAGATTTATCTCCTTGGCCAATACGGATGCCACCCGCCCGGGATCATCATATTGAGTGATGGTGACATTATAGGAACCGCGTAACACAAACCCCACAATGAAGGAGAATGCGAAGCTAATAATAGCTGTAGCTGCATAAGGCCAGCCTTTCCTTTGCCTAAGTACTTTCATCCCCTGAAGTTTCAAGAGATTCAACGCACCAAGAACAATGGCAAAACTAGCTAGAATATCAAACCATTGAGTCGCGTCATCATCAACGAAAGACTTGATGATCGGCTCATCAACAAACCACCCGAAAAGGGTCAGAAAACCGATGGTGGCTGCGACGGCAATGGGTAACTGTCGTTTAAAGAACATGATCATCCTCCTACTGTACTGTCAGATATGATAGAAAGTCCCAGGAGGTCCATCCCATATCATGGAAAAAGTTCAGCACAACACCCAAAAGCATGATGCCAATACCTAGTATCTTAAGCGTATCCTGGCCTTTGACTCCACCGATAAGTTCCGGTTCACGTGAGAGATAAGCACTGGCAGCAAAAAATTCCTCACCTATAAGTGTGTAGTCACAAGCTGTAACAAAGAAAGGTATCTGTGAAGGAGATGCTGTACCTGCTATCTGGATCGCTCCAATGGAATTGCCCGTCTCAGCGAGCAGCAAAGATTCTGCAAAAAATTTACCCATATACAAGCAGGCCGCTGGTTTCTCGCGGATCATGATTCCGTTGACACCAGCTGCATAGGCAAATTGATCGTCGGTGAGATAATGGACCATATCATCATGAAATAAATCTGGTCGGCCCTCCATTAAATAAGATTCCCGACAGGATTCACGAGCAGCTTTCATGACGATGGCTCGAGAGACTGGTACATTTAAGCTGGTTTCATATCTGGCCGTCATTTTAGCGACATGACCTAGCACAACAACGCCAGCAACAGTTTCAACCTGATCCATATCCATAATTCCAGGAACATACAGGACGGGTTTCCCCATTTCTGTGGAACGCCCAACAGCTTCTTCCACGGCCTTGAGCCCAGGAATTGTACGCAGGAATATCTCTTCGCCACGCTTTGCCATCCGAGTGGAGTAGATTAAAACACCTCCGACGATCATAATTGCCCAAAACATGACTGCCCGCTCACTAACAAAAAATGGATGTTCCAAAGCGTACCAGTAAATCATGAATAAGACGAAGATGATACCGGCAACAGACCAGAATTGTTTATCTTTCACTGTGCTTCTCCGTTTGCTTGTTTTTATGTTCTGCTTCCATTTGTTCAAGTCTCACAATTAACAACTCGACATTTTCCGGCTCCTCAAACAACTCAGCAGCTCGATAGTATCCATCTGCCTTGATGAAAGCACTAACGATCGGTCCAAAAAATATCATAGTATGACTACCTAACAAAGCTAAAGGTTTAACCATTTCCAAAGCGAGTACTGCCGGTGTGATGAAGCCGGTGTCATAAATTCGTTTTGCGATTCGGTCAATAAAAGCCCTATCTGCTGCAGACGATGATTCTTCTACTTCCATCTCAGAAATCTTATTCAGTTTCGACCATTTCCAGATTGGCCCGTGGGATGATCATAATATTATCACCAATTTTAATCTCAGCCACTCTCACCATGGTCTCGGATTCCATTTTTTGGAGCTCTGAGGGTAGTGAGACAACGGTTCCAATTCTTCCGAAATATGGTGCTCGAATAACTCTAACGAGACTTCCGGCCTGAATGCCCTCATTAATTTTAATTGATTTCACATCCCCCTTGATTTCTCCAGCAACTAATGGAATAACAATTTCGGGACGGATTACACCAGCTCTAATTTGAGTTGCACCGTTGATTGAGGTGAATTTTCCGTGATGTTGTTTTAAAAGATCGAATGTTCTGTGACCCATTTTTATTTCACCAAATCCTTCAGTGAGAACAAGTGAAGTCACCAGATCTTCAGAACCTGTTATGGCTACACCCAGGGTATAGCCTAAGATTTCCTCAAGATCGAAATAGTTAAATCCACCTACAATGACGCCGGCTACCTTTGTGGCCAGGGCTTTTTTGTAGGCTACCAGGCTAATAAAAGAACCACCAACGAGCACCTTGCCGGCGTGTTCCGGCAGGATCATTTCTGCCTTTAATTCATCTTCGCGAGTTTCGGTGATGACAACGAGCTCCCCCCTACTTTCGCCGCCGATACCAAATATACCCTGAATAAATACGGCATCCGTCTCAATGATCACGCCTTCTTCAGGGATCACCTCGGAAACCGTTCCACTCATGTAGGCATCAATTTCAACAGGGATTGGTGCTTCTCTCAGCACCACTTGCCCGGTAATCGCTGAAATAGATTCAAGCGTACAATCGACGGGAGCTGCGACACTCGATTTAAAGAATCCGAATAGGCCTTTGGTCTCGGCAAGTAAATCACCTTTGGAAAATTGAGAGCCAATCGGTTTTACCATCACGTCCTTGACGTCAGTAGGTTCTATATTTAGCAAATTTCCCACATTGGTCATTTGCACCGAGCCTGGTAAATGGGTGCGAGCAACAATGTCATCGGGTGTGACCGTGGCATTTAATTTGACAACGACTTCACCCTTTAAAGGAAGTATGCGGTCTTTTTTAACCTTGGTTTCATGTAATACTTTTAGACCAGGAGTGTATGAATGAGCCATGATTATTCTCCCTCCTTTACAGTACTATCTGGATATTCGTTGGTTGATTTTGACCATTTTGTCAAATTTTCAATCCGCTTTGCTTTTTCCGTGCTGAGTTCAAAGGGGCGGCCGCGACCATCCAGAATCAAACCAACAGTGCCTCCAAACACAACCGTGTCAAAGGCCTCGCCTTTTTCCTTGCCAATTGCCATATTTTTTGCTGGTGTCAACTTCGCCTTGATGGGCTCAAATGGTGCTGGTATGACCATGATTTCTCCAGCTCTCAGCTCGATGGTCTTCTTGCCCTCACCAGGGAGCTCAAATTCTGCAGTTAGCAAAATGCTACCCGGTTTTGATTTCCCAACAGGAGCGATACAGGTCCCCAATCTAATGAGGCAGTCATTTTCGAACACCTCAATAGCTGCTTTGCGGGCACTCTCGGCCAGATCTTCGTTATCAATATTGGCCATAACGCCCAGTTGGGGCATCATGAAGATGGAATCGACTGCCAGCTGGGTGATACCCTCTGGAACAAAGGCATCGATGAGCATGCGCATGGCTTGTTCACGGCGGGGAGCATGTGAGAGAACACCACCAGAGCCAACCAGTAGATCCAGCTCCATCATATTTACCAATGTTTCACCTGAGCCTGATTGATCAAATGCATCCGAGATAGTGCGTTGCGACTGCACACCTTTCAGGCTAACAGCGAACGATTTATGTTGTATAAATGAGAGTCGCAATGCCTCACGGGCAATCGCCTGTTCAATGATTAACTCTTCAAGAGATTGAGGAACTGTGGTTGGTCGAATCATTTTGTTGCCAATCCGATTTGTCAACTCACCCTCATCGATGTCGATAGGGACCCAGCGTAACACGTTTTCAAGGCTTGCTTCAGCGAGCACGTTACAGACTGAATAACTCATCCCCAAATTGGCGCTTACCGTTCGATTGAATTGTCCATCAAAAACCGAAAAGATATCTGTGGTTGCGCCACCGATATCAACACCAACGACAGACATGTTCTCTTTTTTAGCAACCATTTCGATAAGAGAACCAACTGCACCAGGTGTGGGCATAATGGGAGCATCGGTCCAGCCCATCAATTTTTTGTATCCTGGAGCTTGAGCCATTACGTGTTCCATAAATAGATCGTGGATCTTGTCCCGAGCCGGTCCAAGATTTTCGACCTCCAGGACTGGTCTGATATTTTCAATCATATCAAGATCAGTGATCTCCCCCAAGGTCGCATTAATGCTTTCCTGGGCTTTTACGTTTCCGGCGTAAATAACGGGTAATTTATAATTTTGACCTAAGCGGGGTTTAGGGTTTGCGGCAGCCAGGATCTCAGCCAGTTCAACCACATGCGAGACCGTCCCCCCATCAATTCCACCTGAAAGAAGAATCATATCAGGTCTGAGCTGTCTGATTCTTTCAATTTTCTGATGAGGGAGTCTGCCATCATTTGAGGCCAGCACATCCATAACGATTGAACCGGCACCTAACGCTGCTCGTTCAGCGCTTTCACCAGTCATGGCTTTAACAACACCGGCTACCATCATTTGTAAGCCACCGCCAGCCGAAGAGGTCGATACATAAACGTCTACACCGGTTTTATCATCACGCATGGGATGGATGATCTGATCACCGTCAAGAATTTTTAAACCTGAAAGCTCCTCGACTTCCATAATGGCATTTAAAACACCTTTGGTTACATCCTCAAAGGGGGCTTCAACTGTAGTCGGAGCTTCACCCCTTGTTTTTAAACGATAGCCCTGATCGGTCAATTCGATCAGAATAGCCTTGGTCGTCGTCGATCCACAATCTGTTGCAAGAATTGTTCTCAGTACTTTACCAGCCACTTGATTGGTCCTTCATTTATGGTTGTATTCCGATCTCGCTGAGACCATCATTATTGCTTCAATCGGGGATCGAGAGCGTCGCGCAATCCCTCGCCTACAAGATTATACACGGTAACCGTGATAAAAATAGCTAATCCAGGAAATGTTGTTAGCCACCAACCTGATGGTAACATATCTCGTGCGCTGCTTAGCAGTGATCCCCAGGTTGCCTGCTCCGGCGGTGCGCCAAAGCCCAGGAAACTCAAGCCTGACTCGATAAGAATGGCCGCAGCCACCCCAAAGGTCGCAGTCACCAGCACTGGCGTGAGCGTATTGGGTAAAACGTGCCTGAATATAGTACGGAAATCCCTGTAACCCAGAGCCTTAGCAGCTACCACATAATCTTCATTTTTCACTTTCAGAAACTCTGCACGGGTAAAGCGAGCCACCCCGGTCCAACCGGTTAAGCCAAGGATAATCATGATATTAATAATGGACTGCGTTTCCATCACGGCCACAATTGTAATAATCAAAAACATCCGCGGAAACGTGATCATAATTTCGATCATCCTCTGAATGATTATATCGATCATGCCGCCATAAAATCCTGCCAGGGCACCCAATAATATTCCGATAACAACGTAGATCGCAACCGCCACAAAGCCCACCAGCAGGCTAACTCTTGCCCCATGAATCATTTGTGACAAAACATCCCGACCCAATTCATCTGTCCCAAACAGGTGTACCAAACCAGGTGGCTGAAGTTTTACCTCAAGATTATACTCATTCGGAGAATATGGGATCACGGGATAAATCGCCCAGTCACCTGCCTCATAGCGATCTTCCAGGATTTTAAATTGCTGAGTTTTAAATTCGTCCTGCCAGTTCCAGCCTAAAATATTGACTCCATACTCACGAAAAACGGGAAAGTAAGTCTCCCCCTTGTAATGCATAACGATGGGTTTGTCATTGGCCAGAAAATCGGCAAAAATGAAGATAAACAATAGCACATAGATAACATTCAGGGAAAGAACTGCCAGTTTATTCCGCTTGAACTGAGAAGCGACTATCTGGGTGTAAGTCCGGACTGGAGCCATCTGACCCATCAGTGTTTCTCCTCGAAGGTGATTCGTGGATCAACAACAGCATAGAGCAGATCAGAAAGCAATATACCAAACAATGTAAGCATGGCGCTAATGGTCGTGACGGCCATGATAATTGGATAATCTCTGTATAACACGGCATTAAAACTTAATTGACCCATTCCAGGAATTGAGAAGATGGATTCAATAATTATTGATCCAGAAATTGCCAGAGGCAATAAATTCGCCATCATGGTGATAATCGGTATTAAAGAGTTTCTTAGTGCGTGCTTATAAGTGACCACCCTTTCACTAAGCCCTTTGGCTCTCGCTGTACGAATATAATCCTGGCGGATGACCTCCAGCATTGATCCTCGCATATAGCGCGAAAGGGCTGAGAAACTCCCATAGGTCCAGATGATCAGCGGCAGGACCACGTGATGAGCAAGATCTTTAAAATATTCCCATTTGCTCAACTCATCTGCCCCCACACTATGAAGACCTGATACAGGAAACCATGCAAAAAAATCGCCACCGCCAAAAAAGACGATGGCCATGGTAGCAACCCAAAAATTAGGGAGAGAATAAAGAATGAACAAAATAACCGTAGATACTTTGTCCCCTGTGGTATACTGGTGTGTGGCTGAATAGATACCCAGAGGTATGGCAATGAGATAGGCTAGAACAAAGGATATAAATGTAAAAATCAGCGAGACAGGAACGCTTTCTTTGATATGATCCAGTACAGGGCGATTGTCTTTTATGGAGTTACCAAAATCCAGGGTCAGCATGTTGACCAACCACCGGGGATACTGGGCTTCAGTAAATATCATTTTAAATTTCTGAAATCCTGAAAATTGGTAAACATCTACTGCCGCCATGCGTTCCACACCGGTTGAATCTGTACCTCCGTACCACCAGTTCTGGATATATTCCAATTGATTTTCCAGACTCATTTCAGCACTGATACTCAGTTTTTGCTTAATGGTCAATATGTCCAGAACAACCAGAGTCTCCTGTTCGCTAAGGGAGCCTTGTTCTAAAAGGCTTACCAGAAAGGGAACTGCAACTTCGTCTGCCTGTTTCAGCGGCTCCACAACATCATCAAATTGTCTCCCGCTAGTTGGATTTCCTCTGGAGAGATATTCTTGAATATCCGCCCAATTTGATTCGTAATTGTAAATGGTGAAATTCAACATAAGCGGCTTGTCTAAACCATAAATTTCCCTGGTTTGTTCGATGACCTGCTTGGCCATGTTCTGGTCTGATGACATGCCAGTCTGCTGATTGCCCATTTTGAATGCAGTCGGGTCACCTGGAGCCATTTTTATGATGATAAATGTGATAACGGATATCCCGAACAGGGTTGGGAAAATCAGCAGAATACGTTTTAGAAAATAACGCCACATTACAGGGGAGCACCTTGTACCGCACCGGCTCGCCACCAACTATAAAACTTATAACCGGGGCGGATAGGAATCCATTTTGCGCCTCTGAATTCTTTCAAATAAGCGCCTGGATCTCGTTGATAGTGCATAAATGTATAGGGCTGTTCTTCATGCAGTATCTCCTGGAATCGAAAATACAGGGCATTGCGTTTCGTCTTATCCATTTCTGATTGAGCCGCTATCAGCAAGGAGTCCGCCTCAGCATTCCTGAAGCCGATATAATTTGATCCACGATCCCCGATATTATCTGAATGCCAGATCTGGTAGGGGTCTGTTTCCAACCCTCCTATCCACAGCAAACTGACCACATCAAATTGCCGATCGCGTAGATTCTCGACATATACAGACCACTCTAATTGGCGAATATTCACCTCAATACCTACTTTTCGTAAATCTTCTTTCATCATGAGTGATAGATACTTAGAGTTTTTTGATCCAGCGGATATTGAAAACGTGAAACGAAAAGGTATTCCATCTTTATCGCGAAGACCATCTCCATCCGTGTCAACCCAGCCGGCTTCCTCTATCAATTCAACAGCGCGGATTGGATCGTAAGGCCAAGGCTCGATATTATGGTTGTACTGGTCACCATAAATATAGAATGGACCAATGGTGGGGATGCCCATTCCATATATGACATACTTGTTGAAAGCTTCCAGGTTGATAAGCATGGTCATGGCTTGACGCACTCTCTTATCACTGAAATAGGGTTTGTCATTATTCCAGCCGATATAGCTGTAGGCAGGGACCACATAGGAAACTTTCTGAAATTTTTCAATAAAATCAGGTGTATTGGTCTGCTCAAAATACTGGACGGCCCGCATGCGTGGAAGAAAGTCTAACTCGCCTGATTTCAAGGCAGTTAGCATTGCCGTGGGATCAGTAATTGATTTGATGACGATCCGATAAAGATAGGCTCCCTTGTCACTAAAGCCCTTGATATAAGGATGGTCATCAGCCCAGTAATTATCATTCCGAATAAGTGACATATAATCACCGGTTACCCATTTTTCAAATTTATAGGGACCAGAGCCAATAATCTGCTCAGCATTGTCACCAACAGGCCGGCCTTGGGCATGTGTATTAAAAGCTTCAGCAAATTCTCTTACACTTGCCTCTTCCCTGGTAATTGAAGGATTTTGGAGATCCGCAATGGAAAAGCGATCCATTAAACCCTTTGGGTCCCATATATGTTTTGGCATAATAGCCAGACCACCCAATAATTCTAAATTACGGAAGTAAGTGTCTGAGGTCGTAATGGAGAAAAAGTAGGGACCATCAATATGGGCTTCCATCACTTTGGAGTAAGAAGATCTAAGCGGAGCATCATCTACAAAAGGATTAAGCAATGCCTTAAATGAAAAGAGAACATCATTCGCCGTAAGTGGCTGTCCATCATGCCAGTAACAATTTTCCCTCAACTTGAAGGTGAATGTTTTCCCATCCTCACTAATGCTAAATTTTTCAGCGATAATGGGTCGCTCAAATGTCCAGGTTTCATAATCATAATCCAGTAGGGGTTCGTAAATATAATCCAGGAATCTTGTGGCTGCCGCTGAAGTGCTTGTGTAATAATTCAGATTTTCCGGCTCTGCTGAGAGCGCTACGACCAGCGTTCCACCTTTCTTCGGCTCCAGATCCATCGGGCTTGAATCAAAGATGCTCACATCCTCGGTTAAATCAACTCGGATGCCATCACCGTCCCCTGCCTCGGATTTCTCCGGGTTTACCAGACTCCGAATCCCACTGTTCGTAAAGATGATAAGCAACAGTAAAATTGAAAGCTGGATCAGGAAGGATTTTTTCATTTAGAGACCTAATACCAGATTCAGGTACAAATAGCTCAAAGGAGCCGCAAAGAGTATCGAATCCAGTCGGTCCCATGCCCCCCCATGTCCGGGAAGTAAATTTGAAGAATCTTTTACTCCCACATCCCGTTTCACAAGAGATTCAGCAAAATCTCCAATTTGACCAGCTACAGAGGTGATAAGACCCAATACCAGGGCATCGAAATAATCAAGTCCAGGTAACCACCCAGCTTTCACAATGAGCAAAAGAGCCAAAAATGATCCGACCACACCGGCGATGGAGCCCTCCCAACTTTTATTTGGACTAACCCTTGGGAATATTTTGTGTTTACCAATAGCAGAGCCAACGAAGTATGCCATGGAATCACAAGTCCAGACAGCAATAAAGACAGTTAATACTGCATAACCTCCAAGATGTCCTCCTTGGCCTGTATAGCCCAGTTGCTGCAGCTTGATAGCATAGGTGATTGCCATGGCAATAAAAACCGCAGCAAAAAAACTGATACCAATATTTTCCAGGACATGCGCTTTTTTTCGAAATAATTCCCAGGTTAAAAGGAGCAGAATGCTGACAATCATGAGTGGACCCTGATAAGACCCACTTCCCAATAATGATTCACCCAGCAGAGCGAGATATATGGGAAACCCCAGCCAGACATTTGGCTCCGTACCATTTGGTCTGGATATTCTATAGATTTCCCCCAAAATGAGCAAACCGGCTATCGTGAAAAATATGGCAAATAAGTGATATGAATATAGAGTCAACCCAATCAGACTGGGAATACCGATTATGACTACAGGGGCACGTTTTATGATATTATTCAGGGACATATTTGAGCGCTGAAATTATTGGCGGCGCCCCCAAACACCAACACCTTTTCGGCAAGCGGTAATAATACCGGCCAGGTTTCAAAAACGAGCGAGCTATCTATCCTTTTTTACCCTGCTTATCTCCTTCAGGAGTCTCTTTGCTCGAATTTGTACCCTCTTCATCATCTTTGAAATCAGCTTCCTCTGGTGCCTCTGTATTGGGTCGTTCTTTCTTTAAAGGATCCAGGGTGAGAACATTTAACCTATTTCTTGCGGATAATGCGAGAGGATCTTCGGGGAAATTTACCAGCAGATAATTGTATGACTCAAGGGCTGCAGTTTTGTCAAAGAGAAAATGATCATTTAACCAGGCATGATTAAAACAGCTTTTGCTGCGAAGATCGGCGGATAGGGTCGAGTCCTCTTTGAGGGTCAAATAGCGTGAACTTGCATCACTATAATTTCCTGCTTCAAAGGCAAAGGCGATTTCCAGATAGCGATCCTCATTGGGGTCTGCAACTATTTCGACATCAGTTGTATCATTCCAGATAGTGGCATAGTAAGCAGGATATGCTTCCTGAATATGCTCAAGTGCCTTTTGACTGGCTATCTTATCCCCCCGAACAGTTTCCAATGCATAATACTGCATATACGCGGCCTGATGTTTAAGTGATGAATCTGCGCTGTGGCTTTCAAGAGTGGCCAGTATTTCCAGTGTTGTATCGACACGCATAAAGTCAAACAGCATGTATTCAGCCAGTGAATATCGATTGTTATCCATCATTTTTAAAAATCGTGTGGAATCTTCACCTGTTACTTCAACTGCAACAATGTCAGGAGACTCAAACTCTTCCTTCATTTGTTTTGCTTTGGCATTATCCTGAGCTGGATCGCCCTGGTTCGCGCCGCGGGTCCTCCCGCGAAGATTTCCGCTGCGATCCGCTCGCCCCTTTTTCGCAGGCTTTGACTTTTCTTTTGTGAGGGGTGGTAATCCGGCCAATTGGAGCTGAATATTCGAATAGTCTAACTGTAGTTTTAGATAGCGCTCAATAAGTTTTGTTTTCTCAGCACCTTGTTGTACAAATGGAGACCTGGAAAATTGGGTCTTTATATCCGCGAATGCCTTTCGGGCAGACTCATAATCCAAATTTTTGCTCAGGTATAAATCCCCCAGCACATAACTGGCCTCTGCAGCCTCTTCTTGTCGAGTGTAATCGAGAATGATACTTTTCAACTTTGCCTCAGCCCGATCAATTTCACCCATGCTGAGATATAATTTTCCCAGTTCAACTTCTAATTTTCCGCGGATATCAACGAATTTATCGCTGGTCAACATCTCCTGTATCATCTCAACAGCATCATTATCTCGATTTAATGCCTTGAGCATACTGGTTTGTCTAATGATCGCCTCAACCCTTAATGATTCTGATGGTTTGTACCTGGAAACTTTTTGAAAGGCTCTTAAGGCACCTTCATAGTCGGATTCGTTCTCACGCATCCTACCGACCTGAAATTGAGCCTGAGCTTTGGTGTATCCATCGGGAGAGCGATCAATAACTTGTTTTAAATAGTTCTCTGCCAGCAACAGACTGTCCTGTTGAACAGCAATTTCGCCCATTAGTAATAGTGCATCCGCCTGGAGACCTCTATCGACGGTGGCTCTGGTAATTCTTGATGCTTCATATCGGGCCATTTCAAGATCGCCTGTTTTCATGAGACAGCGGCCAATCCAAAGCGGAACTTCCCGGGTATGTGGTGAATTTCCATAATTGAGCGCCAGATCGTCGAAGTAGCGTTTGGATAACAAGAAATCGCCCTTGAAGTAATAGGACTTTGCAATTACAAATTGTGCATCATCCCGGTACTTGCTATCTGGATATCTTTGGAGCAGCTTTTTTGACTTCTCAATTGCCTTGGAGTATAGATTTATTTCCTCTCTGCTTACCGTTTCTGTCTGGTTCTCGCGCGTGAGTTTTTGGGCTGCTGCAAAATATTCCTCTGCATTATAAAATGTGTTGTAATAAGCGCAGGACTGGAGACCCATAAAAATGGCCAGCAACAATAGTCCGTTTATTTTCTTCAGCTTAGGATAGTCCGGCATAGAATTCCTCGTAAAGTTTTGGTAATGCAGTTCCTGCAAGTTCCCTCAGGCTTAGATCGGCCATTGAGCTAAATGGTGTCGGGTCAGGATTAATTTCAATCACATATGCACCCTGGCGCTGTGCATCAAATGGCAACTGTGCAGCCGGATAGACCTGTGTAGAAGTACCAATTGAAAAAAATAGTTCACAGGACTCAATGGCGGAGTATGCAGCATTCAGAATCTCCATGGGTAACATTTCTCCAAACCAAACCACATCCGGTCTAACCCAGCCTCCACAGGTGCAAATATTTAAGCTTCGCTCCTGCGTTTCAATCACATTGAACGGTGTTCCACACTCCAGACACTTGTGCTTATGGATATTTCCATGTAACTCCAGAACATGATCATTGCCAGCATCAGTATGTAATCCGTCAACATTCTGTGTTATAACCAGCGAGTTTTGAAATAGTTTCTGAAAATTAGTAATAGCCAAATGTCCTGCATTAGGCTGGGTGTTTCTAATGCTTGCCCGTCGATCACCATACCAGCTCAAGACCAATTCAGGATCAGCTTTAAAACCCTGGCGGCTTGCGAGCTGCATGGGATCATGCTTTGCCCAGTAACCCTCAGGATCACGAAAGGTAGATATCCCACTCTCTGAGGAGATCCCTGCCCCAGTAAAAAACACAATTTCACTGAATTTATTAAATTGATGAAAGGGTATAGAGGTTCCTGGCATAGCGATGAATATAGATGCACCTTATGGCATTCAAAACCCCCTCCTGCTGAGAATTAATATTGTAGGTTTTTGTAATAATTGAGAAAATATTTATTTGATATCCATTAATTTGATATTTAATTATTGCTATGGGCACACACTATACTGGAACTGAAACCGAAAACCTCATCCTGGACACCTGGATAAAACTTAATCGCGCCAACAACTCGATTGGGCATGTCCTGAGGCACAATCTGGATGGACATGGGCTTACCATGACCCAATTTGGCGTTCTGGAGATTCTCGAACACCTCGGTTCTCTGCCATTAAAAACGATTGGCGAGAAAATTCTATTAAGTAGTTCCAACCTGGTCACGGTTATTGATAACCTTGAAAAGCAGGGGCTGGTAAACCGCCAGAAAAATCCTGATGATCGGAGATCTGTCATGGTGTGCCTCACAGACAAAGGAAAAAGCACTCTACAACCAATATTTCAGAGTCATCTTAAACAACTTATAGACTGTTTCAGCATTTTGAATTTGGATGAGCTTAAAGTATTGGGTGAATTGAGTAAAATACTCGGACTTAATCAACGTGGATAATCAAAGGAATAAATTTATGAAAAATCTTAACACAATTGGACGCTATCTGTTTACGGTACCCTTCGCAATATTTGGCCTGATGCATTTAGCAAAAGCCAGTGATATGGCTGGAATGGTGCCCACTTTTGTCCCTGGAGGTGTTTTCTGGGTCTATGTCATAGGTATCGCCTTGTTGCTTGCTTCAGCCAGCTTTATCCTGCAAAAAAAGGTCTATCTGGCAGGTTTGTTAACTGCAGCGCTTATGTTTGTGTTCGTACTCACGATTTACCTGCCTGCCGTCATAGGAGGTGACGTGATAGCCATGAGCGGTCTCTTGAAAGATCTTGGTCTTGCAGGCGGAGCTGTCATGCTCGCAAACGAATATAAGGCTAAAGACTAAAAGGGTCGAATCATGATCAACATCATTCCATTCCAGACGCTTGGATCAGCCAATCATGGTTGGCTGGAAGCCCATCACCATTTTAGCTTTGCTCGCTATTACGATCCTCAGCGACTGGGATATCCACCGCTTCTGGTATGGAATGATGATTTAATCAAAGCTGGCACCGGATTTGACATGCACCCCCATGACAATATGGAAATTATCACCTATATTAGACAAGGTGCCATCACCCATCGAGATAATATGGGCAATTCTGGTCGAACCGTTGCCGGTGATGTTCAAGTAATGTCCGCAGGAACAGGGCTCTATCATAGTGAACATAACGATGAAACAGAAGATACCGTTCTTTTCCAAATCTGGATTCAAGCTTCCACCAAGAATGTGAAACCGCGCTGGGAAACCAAAGCCTTTCCCAAAAACACCAATAATCATCTTATACCCCTGGTGAGCGGGCGCGAAATCCATCGGGGGATGGATGTTTTGGCCATCTATCAGGATGCAGCGATTTATGCCGGAGTCATAGAAGCAGGAGAGTCATTCCATCTGTCCATTGAATCAGGCAGGCATGTTTATATGGTGGCATCCAAAGGTAAAGTCTCTGTTAACGGGCATAGCGCAAATGCACGAGATGGCATTCATATAAAAAATCTCGATCAGATAAAAATTAGCGCAGTTGAAGATGCCGAGATTGTTCTAGCAGATCTTCCCGTCCTTTAGATGCATTCAATAATTTCGCTTTAACCCGCATGTATACTTCGGTGCATGAGTGCTCTTTGACGTAGAATTCTATCATCATCCCCAAGATTCTGCAGCTCTTCTAATAAAGATTCATCGTCCTCCGCTTCGAGCAGGTCGCAAACACGTTGCAGGATATATGGCGGGATGCAGGACTGATACAGTTCAGACTCTTCTTTCAAATACTTAGCGGATTGGAAACAGCTTTGTGGCAATTCAGGAATCCCATCTGCACCTTCGTTTTCTGCTCCAGCATAACGCTTCTTGGCTAAAGCCAGGGATGCTTCTCCATGATCCAGGCCATAGGTGATGGCCATTGTAATTCCTGCAAGCAAAAGGTGGACTGATGCAGACCCATCAGCACTTCTCAACTCAACAGTTTGGCGCTTAAAGGGAGATATGTACCGATCTTTCAGACGGTGATTGATAAGCGATGCCATATCTTCTCCATGTCGCCAACCAAGCGGCACACGAATCAATGCTGAGCGGTTATAGTCGCTCCAGAATATTTTTGTTGGTGATTCCTGGCCAGGCACCAGACGCAGATATGATGCTGCAATCGTATTCCCAAAAGCAGTTAAAGTGGGAGCATAGCGAAGCAGCCCACCCACTGCCTGCCTGGCAATGGACGATAGATTTCCATTAGAATCTGTCATCACATTATTGTTATCCTGTAACAGTTCTACATGAAAGTGCAGGCCTGTTCCAGCATATCCATTTTCCAATTTCGGAGCAAAACTTGCCAAAAGACCATGCTGATCGGCGACGTTGCGTACCACATATTTAGCGAGGCTTATATAATCTGCAGCCCATTCGATTGGAGCAGGAAGAAACTCCACTTCATATTGTTCAGCATACTTGCCCTTGAGAATATCGTCCTGACTTTCAATGCTCCTGATGGTACCCACTTCAGAATGACCATATTTTACATGCGCCGTAATGTCAGCTATGATCTCCAGCATTTCTTTCACAATGTCCGTGTATCTGGCAAAGGGACTGGAAGCGTGATACCCACCCTGGAAGGGCATCGGGTAAAGGTTACTCTCCTGATCGCCAATCAGATAAAACTCTAGTTCCCCCAAAGCCCACAAATCATAGTGATGTTTATCTTTAAGGGATTGGACTGTGTGCATCAGGATATTGTCAGGGCAAAATTCTGCCAATTTTTCATCTTTATCAAGAAACCTACATAGAAAACAAATAGACTGTTCATCAAAGGGATCTATAAAAGCTGAAGCGTAAACTGGAACGACATAGAGATCTGATGTTCCTGTACCTACCATTCCCTTGAAAAGGCTAGATCCATCCACACGCTCGCCTGCGGCCAGGATACGTTCAGCATAGTTCATGGAATTCACCGGAAGGATGAGCTGTTTAAGCCTTCCATCACCAGCAGTATAATGAAAGGTGATCCGTTTAATTTTATTCTGATTGATAAAATTAAGCAGGTCACTTCTCTGCAAATTTTTTGGGCTTATACCAAGTATGCTTGCAACAGATAAACTCATTTTCTCCCTCCTGATTCACTCCAATCTATCGTGGTCAGGGAGTCGAACAACAGAAGAATTCTACGGAAGGACAATATTGTCCAAAACCTTGACCGCTGTGATGAAAACTATTGAATTGCCTGGTGGCTGAATTATACTCTTCAAGTCGATAAATACTTTCAGCTAAGGAATTTCCATGAAACATCTCATCACCCCCCTTCTCAGCCTAATTCTGCTCCATTGTTCAATCCCCATACAAAACGACCAGGCCCAGATAAGTGAGCAAGAGATCTTTAACCACATCTCCTATTTGGCTGATGATGCGCGCGAGGGAAGAAAGCCAGGTTCCGTGACAGGTGATGAGGCTGCGGCATATATAGCCGATCATTTTAAACGCCTGGGTCTAAACATGCTTGGTGAAGACGGATATCAATATTTTGATGTAGTTACTTCTGTTAAACTTGGCGAGAATAATCATTTCAGCGCTGCAGGAGTTAAAGGTATCCCAGGTGAAAATTACACACCCACCGCTTTTTCATCGAGTGTGGCTCTCGAGTCCTCATTGAGTTTTGTCGGTTATGGTTTCCAGATTGAAAATGATTCCACACAATGGAATGATTATGCTAAGATTGATGTTAGTGGAAAATGGGTAATGATTTTACGAGGTACGCCTGAAAATGAATCCCGAGCCAGTAAATATGATCCATACGCTGCATTACGTCACAAACTCCTCATTGCTCGCGACAACGGAGCTGGCGGTGTTATTTTTGTCAATGGTAAGAAATTCGATGAAAAAGATGAGCTCATAGAATTATCCATCGAACGAAACCTGTCGAGGGCAACTCTACCAGTAATCCATATCAACAGGGAGTTAGCCGACCAATTACTAAGCAGCACCGGCAAGTCCATCATCGAGTTGGAGACCGCTCTGGACACTCAGCTTGCACCTGCAAGCGTAAACATAGATATTCAATTGTCAATTGAGACAGACGTTGTTCAACAGGAGGTCACAACCCAAAATATTGTTGCACTTCTTCCTGGAAGCGACCCGTCATTGAAAGATGAGTATATTGTTGTCGGTGCCCACTACGATCACATCGGTTGGGGCGGAAAAGGCTCAGGCTCTCGCAAACCTGATACGACTGCAATCCACAATGGCGCTGATGACAACGCTTCCGGCGTAGCCGCAGTAATGGAAATTGCGGAACGGTTTGCTCTTGGAAAATCAAAGCCAAAACGGAGCATCCTTTTTATGGCTTTTGGTGCCGAGGAAATGGGTCTTCTAGGTTCCAAGTTTTTCACATCAAACCCGGTTATTAAACTGAAAAATATCAAACAAATGTTTAACCTTGATATGGTGGGAAGATTGAACCCAGAGAACCCATCCCTGACCTTGGGGGGCATCGGCACAGCCCTCGGCATTGAAGACTATCTGAAGGATCATGCAAATGGTCGTGATTTCACTCTCTCCATGACACCGGATGGATACGGACCCTCCGATCATGCCTCTTTCTATGTTGAAGATATACCCGTCCTGTTTTTCTTTACAGGTATCACAGAAGAATATCATACCCCTGCTGACGATATTGAAAGCATCAATTTTGCCGGAGAAAAGCTGATTGCAGACTTTGCATATGATCTCATCTCCGACATGGCTTCCATGGATCACACCTTTACGTTTCAACAAGCCGGTCCAAAAGGACCAGCTGCCGGGGGAAAGCGTGGCAAGGTCAAAATGGGTATTATTCCAGATTTTGCTGCATCAGATGTGAACGGATTCCTGATCGGTGGAGTGGTCCCCGGTGGTCCGGCCTCAATTGCTGGAATGGAAAAGGGTGATGTGATGATCACCATGGAAGGTCGATCCATAATGAATATATATGATTATATGGGGCGCATGGCAGAGGTCAAACCAGGCCAGCGGATAACCGTGGAAGTCATGCGTAGTGAGATAAAATTAATCCTAATCGTCCAGCTATAAGGAAACAGGTCATGACAGAAAACACAAGATTGCAGGCAGGTATTCTATGGAGTCTAGCAATCATAATTACCCTTGCATCAGTTGTTTATCAAAGGAAAACTGGACCAACATATCCAGTGCAAGGGGAAGCCAATATTGAAGGAAAAACAGTCGGTTTCTACTTTCCCCGATCCCAGAACACTGGTACGTCAGCGGAAATTGACCTAAGCGCTGCCAAGCCGGAGTTTAATGCGACGCTCCGGTGGAAACGATTCAAAAGCAATGATACCTGGCGACTCACCCCGTTTATGATGGTTGACGGCCATTTAAAGGCCAGTCTGCCTTCCCAGCCACCTGCAGGGAAACTCATCTATGAAGTCAAACTACTTACCGCTTCGGGGAAATCGGTTGGTTTAACAGAAGAACCAATCATCATCAGGTTTAAGGGTGCTGTCCCGGCAGCCGTACTGATCCCCCACATCTTATTCATGTTCACAGCGATGTTGATGGCTACAAGGACCGGTTTGGCGTCTTATGTGGAAAGTGCGGCCACGCTTAGATACGTATATCTGACAAGTCTATTTCTTATGCTCGGTGGAATCATATTGGGACCGCTGGTTCAGAAATACGCTTTTGATGCTTATTGGACTGGCTGGCCATGGGGAACTGACCTTACGGACAACAAAACAGCCGTGGCGTTTCTGGCCTGGATTGTTGCCGCCTGGAGACAAAAAAAGACTGGGAATGCAAAGGGTTGGATCATTGGTGCAGCAATTATCACTTTGGCTGTCTACCTGATACCGCATAGCGCTTTTGGATCAGAGCTGGATTACACACAAATAGAACAATAAAACCAGGCGACGCAAAATTCCGAGTCTGGTCTTAATCCGCAATTCTGGGTAATTCGATTGTGTACAGCACTCCGTCTGAGCTCTCAATCTTTAATTTTCCATCCAATTGTTCTACAATAAGCAATTGAATCAGGCGTAATCCGAGAGTCTCGGGATTTTCGAAATCAAATCCCTCCGGTAGCCCTAGACCATCATTTTGAATTCGAATCTCAATACTTCCAGATTTCCGATTCAGCATGCTGAAATCAATTGTTCCCTTCATTCCATTTGGGAAACTATGTTTAAAGGCGTTCGTAATTATTTCATTGAGAGCTAAACCGAGTGGTACGGCGCGATCCAAACCAATCTCTACCGGGTCACACTGAAAATTCAACTGGATATTTCCCTCCACGTGCATCACGGAATATTTGATTTGTGATACAAGTTTTGGCAAATATTGGTCAAGCCGAATCGTTGCCAGATCCTCGCTTTGATAGAGCTGCTCATGCACCAGTGACATGGAATATATTCTTCCAGATAATTGCTTGAAGACATCCTGTGCTGGACGATTCTCCTGTTCAGCTGACTGGAGATTAAGGAGTGAGATGACCACATTCATATTATTCTTGGTGCGATGGTAAACCTCCCTTAAAAGAACTTCCTTTTCCTTCAGGGCCTTCTGGGTGGTGTTTTGAGCGTGTTTCCGTTCTGCTATTTCCACTTCCAGCTCGGCAGTCCTCTCTTTGATCCGAATTTCCAGATCCTCATTTAGCGATTCGATTAAACGTCTTTCCCGATCGAGTTCATACCTTAACTGGAAGTCTCGTCGACGCAGAACTTCAGTAAAATAGGCTCCAAACATGAGCATCACATCAGCACCAAGGAGGAAAAAATAATTGTTTATCGTGATTGAGATGGGCAGATCTGTAAAGAATACCATTCCGAGGACATAACTGATGACCACAATGTTCCCTGCCGCAGAAGCCCAGAAGAACCGGAGTCCCATAATCATGTAGCAATAAATTAAAACTATAATGATTCCAGCATAATAAGAAGATGTGTAGTGAGGAGAAATGAGGGTCATCATGACAATCCCCCCACCTGAGGCCAGAATCCCCAGCGCTATATACAATTGATTGTATTGTCTAAAGCGCCGATCAAATGTCAGGAGAAATAGAATCACAATGATGGGTCCAACAAATCCGAATCGGATCCACATCATGGCTGTTTTTACATCAGGCACCACAAGATAATCAAGGATGTGAAACAATTCATATACAACCAGACCAATAAAGATGGCGATCCTGGTGCGCTGAATGGTATTGTCGAAATATTCATCAAGAAAAGCTGATTCTATTTCCGGTGGGAACAGAAGTCTGGAGAATGACGCAACCAATTTGCGGTTTAACCCTGATCTAAAGCCAGCCCAGGAGGGCATTAGCCTCACCATTTTATCAGCAAGGCTGTGAACAGGTTTAAAACGTGGCGTCTTTCCAACATGGTCGATAGGATCCAATCCTTTGAGTATGTCCTGGAATTGAGGTCACAGGTTAATTCAATTATCGGTTTTAAAAGGGTTCCCTTTAGTCACTTTTGGAAGAGAGCAAAATGCTTGATGTTCCCATGCAATGAGTTGATTGCTCTCCGGAAAATGGAATATTTTTTTACCAGTAACGCTCCAGATGTATCTGACCAGGCGATTTTTTGCTGTGCTCCTGATAGCCTTCAGACTCTAATAATTTCACCATGATATCTATCATACTTGGATTGCCGCATAAAAAGATATGCGTGTTATCAGGCGTCGGTTCCAATCCAGATTTCGTTTGAATAATGCCATTTTTCCACAGATCCTGGATATATCCAGATTGACCGCCCCAGGGGATGTGTTCCAATTCTGGCCGCGTAATAGCAGGTATGTAGGTAAAATTGCTACAAACATTGGCAATTGTATTCAGCTCCGAGCGATAGCCTAAATCCCAGCTATGTCTTGCTCCGTGGACGATTATGTATTTCCGGTTGGCATTGCAGGGCAGGTTTTCACGAAGCATACTCATATATGGCGCAAGACCGGTCCCGGTCCCCAGCATGACAATATTTGACTCTGAACCCGTCATTTCCAGAGTAAAAACACCTGTAAATTTCTTTGAAAGGAATATCCTATCACCTGTTTCCAAAGCAAAAATACGTGGTGTGAGTGCACCGGACCTGACCATGGTGATGTAAAACTCGATATACTCTTTATTTCTCGAGGCCGAAGAAATTGAATAAGCCCGTTTGATGAGATTCTCAGGAGCATCCAAAGCTTCTTCCCCATCTGAGAACTGATGTCTCCTCGCCAAACCCGGCAAACCCAAAACAGTAAACTGTCCCGCTTTGTAATCCGGCAACACCCACCCATCCGGAACAACTCTTAGAATTATTAAACCTGGTGATACCTCAATTTTTTGTGATACAACTGCATTAAGTATTGAATCTGCCATGCTTGTTTCCCCTCGTTATAATAGATTGGCTTTGGATAAAATCGATTTTAGTTGATTCGCATTCTTTATTGCTTGACCCCGAGCGTGATTATTAAAAGATACATATACTGTCTTTGCCAGACGCGCCATTTCTGCTATCCGTGGCAGCCATTCATTTAATTCATCCGGGCTATATTCATAGTCATAACGACTCACATTGTCTCCCGTCCACCAATTCGCCGCATTTCTACCATGAAAACGTAGATATCCCTGCTCTGAGGTTACTGCCTCAAATATTGGCATCCCACCTGAAATCTGGGGAGAATCGACCATGGAGATGCCCCAGGACCCTTTCTTCAGGGTCTCAAATACGCTATCCTTTATCCATGCAGGATGACGAAACTCAACCACCACAGGTAACTCGGATAAATCTTCAAGCATATCGAGTAAAAATATTCGGTTTTCAGCTGTGTAACCGAAAGAATAGGGAAATTGGAGGAGTACTGCAGCGAGATGATCATCCTGCTGGAGTAGTCGCACTGCCTCCATAAAATCATGCCTGGCAAGTTTCGCCTCGAGCCTGTCATGGGTCATTGAGCGATGCGCTTTAATAGCATATTTAAGTGGGTGTTCGAGAAATTTTTCCATTTGCTTGGGGTTGGGCATTCTATAATAACTAAAATTTAATTCACAAAAACCGAAATGTTCTGAATAAAACTCCAACCATTTTTCCTTGTTCAACCCAGCTGGATAAAATTCATCTTTCCAATCAGGATATGAAAATCCGGAAGTGCCGATCAATATCCGGTTTTTCTCATTGTTCATATGTGGAAACTCTCTGATTTGGTCACTTAAGAGACATAGATAATTTCGTGGCTAAATTAGCCCTATATCTAAAGCTTGCCACGGAAAAAGAAGGAATAAATTTTTGGTCTTTCTCCAAACTTTGAGGGCTGTACAATAACCCTGTGACGCTTCTCACACACTCTCTGCGTACATTTCGTCCTGAAATGAATTTTTTTTCACTATAGTTAATTGCCTATTTTATTAATAATTAGTTGTTTATGAAATCTCTTTCATCCCATTATTAGAATATCAGCAGCAGATTCTTCTCTGTTCTCTGATTCAGAGTTTTCAATATTTTACTCTCAGACGGGGAGCCTTCCGCTTAGATTGGAGTGCTTGAGCAGGAGCTATACCTGTTTAAGCACAAGTCAATATTTACGACTTAGAACTTGAAAAGCTAAATGCTGAGGGTCAAATGATTCAATTATTAACATATCGTAAAGGGCAATTCGCACTGCCGATTCTGGCGATTTTTGCTTTGATTTCTTGTGATTTGCTGCAGGAGCCAAAGCTGCCAACCTGGACAAATACGATTGAGTTTCCGCTCATAAAAACAAATGTAAATCTTGAGACTCTACGAGATCAGGATAATATTAAGCTCCAGTTGTACGAAAATGGGGATTCAATTTATGCCTATACCGACACGACTGAGATGGCCTCACAGGGAGTCGGTGATCAACTTGCTTTTGGCGATATCACCCAAACTTTCGCTCAATCAGTAGATGACGTTACTGTAACTGGCTCCACCATCGACCAGACAAGCGGTTTCGATCCAGTCGGGGTTGCTCCAATACAAGAACTAATAGAATCTGAATTGGGGGTCATAGAACTAGCCAATATCCCCGCTTCCTCAACGGATCCATTTTTGCTAAACGAAATTGTACCCTCTGTGAACGATCTGCCTGACGGGAATTCAGTCATCCCCGACGGAGATTTAGAGCCTGTCTATAAACCTTTCGCCTTCACCGACTTCTCCTCTGCTGACTTCTCTGGTGGGACTCTTGATATCACTATCAATAATGGTATGGTTATCGCCCTGGGTCAACCAATCAATATTCAATTACAAAAAGTGGAGGGAATCGATACCACAGATATTATTGGCGGTTCTGTAAGTTGGAACACAACGATTGCGCCTGGAACAAACAGCACTCGTAGTCTCGATTTGACCGGGCTAACCCTTCCGGGAAATATTCTGGTACGCGTCACCGGATCCACAATCGGATCAGATGGTGCCTCCATTCCCATTGATAATGCCGCACGCACCTCCAGCTTTAATATTGATATTGCTGGCAGCGGTTTATTAGTAACCAGTGCGACCGCTAAAGTACCGACTCAGAATATCGATGAGAGTGGTAGTATTGCATTGGCTGAATCAGAAAACATCATTCAGTCAGCAAAAATAAAAGTAGGATCACTGAAAATCGAAGTTGCAAATGCCATGGCTGTACCGTCTACAATGATAATCAGCATCGTTTCTCTGGAAGACCCTTCCGGAACAGTCTTCACCACCACAGTTCAATTCCCAGCCAATTCAAATATTAGCGATGTGAGTGATATTTCAGGCTATAGCCTCGTCATGTCGACTGACACACAGGAAGTACTCTATAGTTACGAAATAAGCACTGATGATACTGGTGACGATTTAGTTACCCTTGCCCAAACGGATCAAGTGTCTGTAACCATATCGCTTTATGGAGATTCCGAAGGTTTGGATCTCTATTTTGGACGGATAACTGGAATTATAGAATCACAAAATGTTGAGGATGGAGGGGAAATTGCCATTCGGTCTAAATCTAATTTACTTTATGCAGATATATCATCCGGCTCCCTATCAATCACAATTGACAATCAAATAAATGCCTCAGGTTTTGCAGGTCTGCCCACAATCGAATTGACCATTCCAGAACTGCTTGATGCCAGCTCTAACGCCTTAAATGGTAGCCTCACATTGGAGGCCAACCCTGTTGAAAATATCCTTACTTTTGATCTATCGGACTATAGTCTGGTTTTTCCAGACACCGCTACCCAGGTCCTCACCTACACCACGCTGGTTACGACGCCCATTGGGGAGGTTGGACGCTACGGTTTGGAAGATTCCATCTTTGTAAATATTGTCGTGTCCGATTTGGAATTTACCACCGTCACCGGTTTTTTTAGCCAGGATGCTATCATTGACTCCAGCAATATTGACTTAGACGAGGGCACTAAACTTATTGAAGCAATCTTTGAATCCGGGAGTTTTGCTTTATCAATGACCAATCGAATTGGCGCTGTTGCCGATGTTGAGTTTCAGATTGATGAATTTATTCACCGCAGCACTTCCCAGCCGCTTCAGATGTCATTTCGACTAGAGGAAGTCTCAACGCCACAGATATCAACACTGGATTTGTCAGATTACGAACTGATATTTGCATCAGCGGTAGTAGGTGAGACCCAGGCAATTCATTATGTTTCTACAGTATCACTTCCATCAGACGAGGAGATGACGCTCACATTTGGTGATTCGATCACTATCGAGGTAAATATTACTGAATTAGCAATGGAGAGTGTGACCGGAATCATTAAACCAGACACACTCATAATCAATCCAGACACTGTTTCCTTTGATTTGCCTGACATGGTATCTGATTTGATGTTCGAGCATGTAAACCTCGATATCGACTTCAATAGCAGCTTTGATATTCCAATCGATCTCAATTTAATTTTGACGGGAACTGATTCGCTTGGGTATACTGAAACCATCAACGTGAGCCATATCCTCACACCTGGAGATGATATTGTTCATATCGATGTAGCCGATATCTTGAATATTCATCCTGAGTATATTATCACAAGCGGTACAGCAATTATTGGGGATGGTAACACAGAATCCACCGTTGCCAAGGGGCAGGGAATTCATCCAACCATGTACATCAATGTACCCCTCTCCCTGATTATTGATAACCCGCCCTTGATTGATATTGAAGAGAGTAGTATTGCCTCACCGCTTCCGTCGGATAACACAGTGACCCTGCGCGAAGTAGTTCTTTTTGCAGATGTTCAGAATATGTTTGAATTTGGCGGCACTATTTTGGTGTTGGCCAGTAATGATAGCCTATCCTTTGACAGCCTGGCGACACTTGAAAATCCAGCCCTGCTTCCCGATACCCTGCTCTCACTGAATATTCTTCCTGAGGAGAGGACCGATCTGAATGACCCGAAGCTGATCGAGCTGACTGAGGATAAATTAAATCTTTTTGAATCAAAATTATTTCTGAAGCCAGAGGTTTACCTGCTGGGCAGGACCGATGGACCTTCGAGATTTTTCACCACCGACTCCATGATTATTACTATCTGGGGTAGCGTGGCTTATACAATTCACGGAGAGGAATTCTAATGAAAACACTAATGATGAATTTATTGTTCTTTTCCCTGGTCTGCTTCACGATCGCTCAAACAGACAGCACTTTCACGGATTCGAGCATGACAGCTGAAAATGTGTACCCTGAGGCAACTGCCACCGATACAATTGCTCAAAACACACAGATCCCGAGCCAGATAGAAATGGCAATCACTGATACGCTTGCTCAAGATACATTGCTCATGAGCGAAACGGGAATGGTCATCGAGGATACCTTAAAAGTCAGCAAACCGGAGCTGATTCTTGTCCAGATAGAACCCAAACCTGTCAGTGCTGCAGGCCTTATAAGTCTGGGACCCCTTTTTTATTGGTCCAATGACGAATTAAAACAGCTCGGTTTGGACTCGCTTAATTATGTATCAATCCTGAATCCTGATACCATCGCCGTAAGAGCCAATGATTGTTTAGACATCGTTTGTCATTTGTTGGCATCCAGCAGTAGCGGGGTGGATTATGTATTTGTTTCCTCTGAAACCGATGGAAAAGTTAAAATCTACCGCACGGACACCAAGGTGGTTGTTATTGAGGTGTCCAATAATGAAGTCGCCTCTGCATTCGATGCCTATCTTCGCGAACTTGCTGGAAGCGAATATATCGAAGCTCCCACGATTCAGGCTGAACTTGCATCTCTGGCGGAGGACACGAGTGCCCATGATCTGACTTCTTCCAGACTCCCCTTTCTTAGTGTTAAAAGATATAACTTCCGATCCATGGATGAGCTTTTCACAAATCCAGCCAATTTAGCTCGCGACTATCATGCAAAATGGTCCATCAATCTGATCCCGGATTTTAAAGTGGGCATTCGAAATTCAGTGCTGACGCCGGGTTGGTATAAAAAATGGTGGACAACCGGTGGGCACTGGGATGCAAGCACCAAGGATGAGTATCTGGCCACCCTTTTGAACGAAAAAATCGTGCTCAATATCACTCAAGATTTTCACACGCTTTTTGGTCTGAGGATAGGACGGATTGGCTTCAATATCTCCGGGAAATCCCATGTAAAACTAATATTGCCCGGGAGCATTCCTGCCACCCTGATTCCCGTTTTGCCTATGGAGAATTGGACACTTCATGAGCCAATTGAGAATGGCGGTTTAGAGCTGGAGACCATACCTTTTGTGCTGAAATCAACGCTTTCCTATGCACAACCACTCTCAACCATTTACGGGGATGTCAAACTTGGGGTTGCCTTGAATATGTACACAGCTGCTGGCTATATTCACTTTGTGAGTGATAACCTCTCCATCACTTTTAGTGAGGATTCTGTACACGTTTCTGCATCCGGTGAAGCATGGGGTACCTATGACGACGCCAGCGGCCATATAGATAATCCAGATCTCAGTAATTATGACCCCATGAATACTCTGTCAGATCTAACCTTCGGTATCGATGTTGGAGCGATCATGGATCTGTATCCCATATTGAAGCAAGAGGTTGAGGTCCAATTATCCATTAGAAATGTCGGCGCTAAATACTCGTGGTCAGGACTAAAGCATGAAGCCTGGACTTTTGAACAAATCAGTCCACTTATCACTGGCGATGACAGCCTGGAATCATTTCAACAGAGTGAGTCTTTTGTGCTCGACAGCAAAAGAAATTATGACATTGATATTCCTACAGTTATTAATCTTGCCGCTTTCTACCAACCCATCCCCCTTATCATGCTTGGTGCAGGAATTGAAAAAGCATTCACAGAAGAGGTACGGTTTGGGTACAGTCCTGGTTTGGAATTCTATTATCAACTGAATTTTTTTGCCGCAAAATGGGTTGATTTCAGTTACTACCATCAAACCAAATACGGTGATCCCGTGCATACATTTGGCACCGGTTTTCATTTTGGATTTCTCGATACCGGTTTTACGTTCTCCCTCTTTAACGGTTTGAACTCAGGTGCAAAAGGACTAGGCTTCGGCTTCAGAAGCAGCCTGCATTTTTAAAAAATACTCATATTGGTAGAACACAAAAAAGGCCGGGGCAATTCCCGGCCTTTTTTGTTCCGATACTCTCTAATATTATTAGGGTCTTACATGCTGTCTGGCAGTATAAACGAATCCCAAAGTAGCAGATGCATATATCTCGTAGTCATGATCAAATAAGGTGCGATGATCAATAACTTCTACGAAACCTTTAAAATGTCTTTGGGGAAAAACAGCCGGGAATATCCTTTTGCTGTAGACCTTTTCTCCCAAATCAGTGGTTTCAACATAATTGAGTCGCACCCGATTTCTCAGCTCAGGTCCGTTTAAGCGTGGATGATATCCCAGACGACTCATCACCATCTCAGCATCAGCGGGAACGTCATTGTCTACCAGAACGTTAATGCGGTTGGTTCCTAAAAATGACATGAGTAATGGGGTTCTTCTATCGTAAAAGACCGTATCAAAATCAGATAACACCAATACAGAATCTTCGGCTTCCCATTCCATCGATGCAATGGCCAGGGCATTTGAAGATTGACTGTAAACCAGGGTCATGGCAACAGCTTTCCAGTGCTCCTCACCTGCATCATCCATACGCTTTTTGAATGCCACACGACGATTTGCTGTCATATCAATCGGCTTCTCACTAAAGCGCACAGAATCTCCCCTCTCCCAGGTATCCGCACTGGTCCAGACTCTCTCGAATTGGCGTACGTGAAAAGTTCCAGTAATATGGTGAGTGATCAGTGCTATAGCAGAGCTATCATCTTCCACTTCTATGGTGATTTCCCGAGTTCGGTCCATATTCCGACGACTAAATCTCCATACATAGTTAGAATCTCTCAAACTCTCTATCTGAAATGAAGATCCAGATTGGGTCGTTCCAACTGTTTTTCCGAGAGTGAAGTCATCATCTTCAATATCTTCCATACCATCAATGCCATAGGTGCTGTCATCGGCGGCAATAATTCGCATGAGTGACTCCTCAATAGATCCGCTTTGATCGGTCTCGTTGACATCGCATGACCAGAACACCCCGACTACCAATAAAATTATTAGTACCATAAATTTCTTACTCATAACATTTCTCCTATCTCAATTAATTTAAGGTCGTTTGGTGTGGCGACCCTGGCCTGAGTTTCCACGACGTTCATTTTTCATATACTCTCTTAACTCACTTCTAAAGCGAGTTTCAAACCCAAGATATAATAGCTGCTGTTTCGGCGTGAGATGCTTTGGGAGTGATTTGAGGAAGTCATTTTTTATCTGATGGACTTCATCCTGTTTTGCCGAATACTTTTTAATAAGCTTGTCCACATCCTTTTGGGAAACTTCGCCATCGTCCATGAGTTTGTGACCCTCCTTGGCAAGCGCTACCATTTCTTTTTGAATTTCACGAAGTTTTCGCTCATGTATTTGAACCAGGGGTAAAAATGTTGTTACCTGGTCTTCAGTCAACTCGAGTATCTCAGTCAGCTTCCAGATGCGGACCGCATCCATACTTTGGGGGCCGAATCCTTTGTCGCCCTGGGGACCCTGAGCCAATGAGCTGCCCAAAATCAAAATAAACAATACCAGAATGTGTTTACGCATTCTATGCCTCCTTTAAAATTTCCATAAGTGCTTCCAGATCGTTTCCATCCAGCAGCGCCTCAGCATCGTTAACATATGTATAGTAGGACTCGTCGAATAAATAATCGACGCTCTGCTCATACAGTTCCTCGCCGCGAGTGTCATCGAATAGACTCTCCTCGGTTTCTGTCCAAGTATATTCCCAGCCAGCCATGAACAACTCCCCCTCAGATGAGGGAGCCACAATTCTTTTCTCTGGGAATATTGCAAAAACCATCAAAAGTAAAAACACCACAACTGGACTTGAATAAATCATTTTTCGTTGGATCGACCGCTTTTTTATCTTCGAATGTGTTGCAGAAATCAGTGCATCTACATCAAAATTACCAATCGTATCACCGCCTAATTGTTCGTCGATAAACTTTTCTACTTTGTCCATCTTAGATCACCCGTTCATTTATATATTTTTCAATTCTTTTTTTTCCCTCATGAAAATGCACTTTTGCGGCATTTTCTGAACAACCCAACGCCCTCGATATTTGGGAGAAAGGTAGATCCTCGTAAATACGAGCCATAACAACGGCCTGCTGTCTGGGTGTCAGAATCTCAAGACTTTTTTCCAGCAGGGCAGAATGAAAGTTGTACTCTGTTTCGGCCTCGGGATTTGAACCGGAAACCAGAACCTTCACCTCATCAATAATCGAAAAGCTCCAACGCTTTCTGCGCTTTAGATTGCTGTATGACAAATTTATGGCAATCCTGAAAATCCAGGTTTTAACACTGGAATCTCCCTTGAATTGGTGACTCTTTTCCCAGACTCGCACAAAAGTATCTTGCAGGATGTCCTGTGCATCTTCCACGTTGGATATGATGCGTAAAATAAAGCTATTCAATTCTGGTGAGTATTGACGCATAAGTTGATCAAAAGCCAGTGAATCCCGGTTTTGCACTCTTTCAAATAGCTCTATATCTGCGTTTTTTGTCATCGCTGAAGGTTTAGAGGGGCTTTTGCATAAAAAGGTTAAGGCCGAGCTTGATTTCCGTAGTTGATACCCTTAGTTGTTGAATACCCAGATGAGCGAAAAGTAGCGGAACCTGGTCTCAGGTATTTGGTTTGCCATCAATGTGAAACTGGGATTCCATGGAACATTCGCATATTGCGACCAGATATCATCCTGCAGCATATTGCTATCGGTAAAGCTTATGATCACATCACTCACTTCTGCAGAAATTGTGTAATTCAAAAGGTGTAAAACATCTTCTCCCAGGATAATCGAATTGCTGACAAGACCCGTTTCAGCATTAAGGACTCCCGGCTGTGTTTCCAGATAATGTTTTCCCCAAATCTTTAGATGGCTAAAGAGGGCTCCATCAAGCAGAATGATATCCTGATCTAACTGCCAGGTGAAAAATTTCGATGCAAAAATCCAGTCCTGTGGTTGACTGACCACCGCGGCTCCCAGGGAGACTTCCATTCGCCAGGGCAATTGGAATTGGGTTTTACCGTGATAACCCTTAACGGTTTGGCCGGACCCAAACCCGCGCCAGGCTCCGAGGGTAAAATCAAGCTGAGAAAGTTTATAAAAGGCAGAGATATGGTGCAAGTTGCCGGTCTCATAGAGCGGCACCCATGAACGCTCATTTATGACCTGTAGCGTTTGATACTTCACGAGAAGCGGACCATAGTTAAACCTGATATTGAGATCAGGGAAGAGTAGATTCTGCCCCAAACTTTTTAACCCCAGGGCCCCTGAAATATTCCTCCAGACCATTGTTGGCAGAAGGAATTCAGCAAACTGACGAATGCTTTTATTGCCACCCAATTGTTTGGATAAAAGGCCAAGTTTTATTTCAAAGGGGGACATTTTTCCAATATTGAATCGATGTCCTATATAAGCCATGGAGTTGAGAGATTGCCTCTCTCCAGCTGGCCAATTCCATATCCCGGCCTGAAACGAGGCAAAAATTTCATAGCCAATCGAATTGGAATCCAGATTATGCAAATGCAGGTTTCCATCCCAGCGGTCAGAACGGATTTGTTTTGTATCATCTATACTCCACCAAAAATTGGTGGTATCAAATTCGAACAAATAGAGTGGATTTATCTGATGATCATAACCGCCCTCAACCCTTAAAGAATAGTGGGAGCCGCTCGTGTTAACCTGCAATCGATGCCGTTGCTCGTCATAGCTCGTCACATCGAGAACCCGTGGTTGAGATCGCAATTTAGATGTCCAGCCGTATCGGGTATTTGCTCCCAAACTATTATGATACCAAAGATTGAAGTCCTTAAACTCCCCATCCCCCTGCTTGTAATTCACCAGAAGTGATGCGGAAGTAGTATCGTCCTCTGCGGTCAATTCGGGGTGCATTTGATTCCAAACTGACGATCCTCGATCTAAGGGTATCCAGGATTGGCGGTCCGTGTTGAGGGGTTCACCACTCAGGGGTGACACTGCCAATAAATCCCGCCAATCTGCCAATACAATGCCCTTAATTCCATAGGGTCGATAGTATTGCATATGACCCCAGGATCCTGGGACAGCGCCAAAATCAGGATATTCTCCACCAACAATGGCGATGTGATCCAGCTGAGCGAAAAGGAGCTGTGGAAAGGCAAGCACCAGCAGGAGTATGTTTTTTACGCTCCAGCCCACTTAAGCCTGCCCCAGTCCATTCATCAAAAGCTGACGTTCAATCAGCCTAATCAGTACTGGACCAAAAATGGCGAACAGGATGATATTCGAGGATATATGCAAAAGAAAGAAAACCAAGCCCGTCCCTAGAACACCTTTTAAAGCCCCGTCAGTCATCCCCGAACTGAGCGGAAAACTTAGCGCTGTAAGAAAATCAAATACCAGCGTAAGCACCAAAGCAATAATACCCAGTGAAATCGACATCCGAAACGAACTTGCTGAGGTATTCATAAATCGAAAGCTCAGCCCCCCTACAAAACCGCTGAGGCCAATACTAATCACTTGAAATATGTACAAAATCGGGAATCCCAGACCAGACCCGATGGGATTCAAGGCTGAAAATATTGCTTCTCCGAGCGCCGCAACAAGAAAGCCTCTTTTGGGACCCAAAGCGATTCCGCCTAGGAAGGCTGAGAGTAGAACCAGCTCTATGTTTGGAATGAATGCGAATACAATTCCCACCGTGGCGATCATTCCAGTCCACAGAGCCATCAAAGCAAACCGGCGATACTCAAGCAGTGACAACTCCATCTCGGGGTTAACTTTCACTGCTCTCCTCAAGATCACCCTTTAAAAGTGGAATTCTGAAATAATTGAAGCGATTGGTCCATGCTCCAGATTCACCATCTTTTTCCATAGCCTCATCCATCATATTCATTCGGGCATCTAACTCATCGATATAATGCAAAAGCAGAGCTTCTTTAAATTTTGGCTGCTTGGGAGACTGATATTCATACCTGCCCTGATGGGAGAGAATCATATGTTCAACTTTTAGCTGCAAATCAACTGGGAAATCCTCAAGGGTAGCCATGACCTCTCTTGCGATGTCCCGACCGATTGTGATATGCCCTAAGAGCTTACCTCGATCAGTGTAACCAGGGCGTTGAGCAGGATTGAGTTCCTCTAATTTACCAATATCATGGAGCATAATTCCCGTGAGCAGTAAATCCGTGTCGATCTCATAGTGTTCCCCAAGTTCAACTCCTATTTGAGCCATAGAGAGTACGTGTTCAAGAAATCCACCAAGCCAGGCATGGTGTAACTTCATCGAAGCTGGGTGAGACTTGATTGTTTCGGCATTTTTTCGGTATATCTCACTTATCAAAGCTTTAAGATGTGAATTCGTCATACCCTTAATAATTTTGGCCAACTCACGCCACATTTGTGACACATTATTTCTGGTGCTGGGAATAAGTTTTTCGAGTTCAAATCCATATTCAGCGTGTTTTTCAGGAGAGGCTTTTCCAATATCTTCAATTTCCAGTTGAAGTTGTTCGCGATATTCGTTTACGCGACCCTTGACGACAACGGCATCACCTTCATTAAACGATTTCTCAAATGCGGGGACATCCTCCCAGACCTTGGCTTCGATTGAGCCTGAATTATCCTGCAGATAAAGCTGCAAATAAGGATGATTTGTTCGAGTACTACGAAGGTGTTTTTCTCTAACCAGAAAGAATCCCTGAATATGAGTATTTTTTTTGAAATTTTTAATTTTTGTAATCTTAGCCTTCATGGGAGAAACTACCTTCCTGCTAGTATTGTGGGAACAGTTTAATCATTTTTATCCACGAGACAAATTCATTGCGAGACGCCAAATCCTCCCGGGACAATACCGACAAACTATCGCTTACCAATTGGTTGTTGTTTGTCTACATTCTAACCAATATTTGAAGCTCAAACAAGGTGAAATATGACCCCCATAAACGAAGATTATATCATGCGGATGATTCAAATGATAGGCGAAGTCATCTTAGCTGCCATAAAATTACGCAAAACGGGTCACATCTCTGAAGCTGATCAAACCTTGAAGGATGCGCTGTTGACAATTATGCCTGATCACGCCGATCTCGTGGATATGGTTGACGAAAAAACTGCTGTCAGTTTGCTGGGGAATGCCCAATTGGTTGAAGTTTACGCTGAGCTTTTACTTGAACGGGCAGAAATTAAAATCGCATTGAATGCGATTGACGAGGCCGAGCGGCTACAAAGCAGAGCCCTCAAGGTTTTCATGAATGGTTTCCAAAGTGAGCCAGTCCTGAGTCCCCATGGATATCTTATCTGGGGTCGTCTCACCGGTCTGGAATTACGACTACTCTTGAGCGAATCTGAATATGCAGAGTGGTTAACAATTCAAAAGGTTCTGGAGAATTAAGCTAGGCATTCTCCTCTAGAAATATTTCAAAATCTGAGGGGCTATTAATGTTCTTTATCTGGTTTTGGCGACTTAATGGGAAAGGATAGAAAAGACACTTTTCCAAAGCGCGATGGATGGCTTTCTCACCTTCTGAAATTGCAGTTTTAAATATTGGGACACAGGATTTGCCATAAATGGCAAACAGGGGTTCCAGATGACCGTCAACATGAACGGGTATAACGGCTGAAACATTGGTCGAATGCGCCAGCATCTTTTTAACCAGATTCATATCTATGTGCGGAATATCGACGGCAATTACAAAGTTATATGCTGAGTTAGATGCGGCTAATGCAGTCGTTAATCCGCCTAGGGGTCCCAGCCCAGTTTGGTCATCCTCAACGATTGGTAAATTCAGATAGGCCAGTTTCTCCGGATCGTTTGCAGAGATAAGAATTTCCCGGAAGTGAATCTTCAGCATACGCACCTGTCTCTCTAAAAGCGTTTCGCTCCCTACCCTCAAGAATCGCTTGTCAGTTCCCATCCGGCTCGCACTACCCCCGGCCAAAATGATGGCTGTACAGGAGTTGATAGCTGAGAATGACATGGTTTATTTGCTGTTTTGCTCTTTTAGCGCCTGAGAAAGACTTTGAAGGCTGGTGAGTGGTTGTTGGCAGGCATAGTTCTCACAAATATAGACGGTCAATCTATCACCAATAGCTTTTTGATAGGCAAGGAAGCCTGAAATTGCTTCAATTGTATCGTGGCCCTGGTTGGGTCGGAAGAGAATAAGCTTAAATGGATCATAAGTTTCACGGATGACCGAAAGTGCATCCTCCAAATCATGAGGATCTCCGGCAATGACGATCTCCCTTGATCCGGCAATTTGAACCTGAAGCGTTTGTAATAGTGCCGATGATCCTCGGGGACCTCTCCGAACCTGATCAGAAAATGAACTTCCAATTTTTGTTGCCAGCTTTTCCCAGTGGGGCTTCTCGGCCAGTCGTCCCAAATAATAGAGATTTGAGGCGGCTACGGAATTCCCTGATGGGATCGCACCATCATAAATTTCTTTCTGGCGAATAAAAAGGTCAAGATCACCTTCAGCAGTAAAGAAAAAACCACCAGTCTCAGCGTCCCAAAATTTCTGAATCTGAATTTCTTGTAATTTGAGGGCTACTTCCAAATATTTGGGATCATAAGCAGCTTCATAATAGAAACGTAACCCTTGAATGATGAAGCTATAATCATCCAGGAAGCCTTCAATATTCTTCTTCCCCAAGACTTGCATATGGAGCAGAGTCCCCTTTTGTGTGATCATTTCCTTCAGAATATAATCTGCAAGATTGCCAGCAGCTCTGAGATATTGATTTTGCCCCGTGGCCAGGGCTGCCCGAGAAAGCGCGGACAGGACCAAACCGTTCCAATCTGTGAGGATTTTATTATCCAAGCCAGGATGTACCCGTTTTTCGCGTTCAGCATATAGCTTCTGTCTTGCCTTTAGCCAGATCGGGTCAGCAAGGAGAGTAGTGTAATCCAACTTGGAATTTAAATGAAAGATATTCTTCCCAGAGGCCTGACGGCTTGCTTCATCATGAAAATTCCCATCAGGTTCAAGACCAAAAGTTGCTTTGATGGCCTCGAGTTCGCCGGCACTGAGAATATTCTGAAGTTCTAACCAGGACCAGACATAAAATTTGCCCTCTTCACCATCACTGTCTGCATCCTCAGCAGAATAAAATGCCCCTTCTGGCGACTTGAGCTTATCGTTCAAATAGATCAGAATTTCTTCCATGGTCTGTAGAAAAAGAGGGTCAGCACTGACTTCCCATGCTTCAGTGTATGCAAGCAAAAGGGTTGCCTGATCATAAAGCATCTTCTCAAAATGAGGGACATGCCAGCGAGCATCTGTGCTATATCTGTGAAAACCAAAACCAATCTGGTCGTAGAGACCTCCCAAGCGCATTTGCTTCAAGCTATACAATGCCATTTCAGTCAATTCCTGATCGCCGGTTCGGTACCCTTCTCTTAATAGAAAATTGTAGTTATCAGCCGAGGGAAATTTTGGGGCAGATCCAAAACCACCGTAAATAGGATCATAATTTCGTTTGAAATCTGTAGCTGTTATTTCAAGAATGCTGGCATCAAGTGCCTGCCCATCCCCGCTGGCTTTCCTCTGCTGTAGTCCACTAATTATTTGGTCAGCCGCCTGCTCAATTTCTGCTCTCTGATCAAGCCAGGCCCGTGAAATTTGGGGCAACAATTGAAGCATCCCAACTCTACCGGGCAGGGATTCTTTTGGAAAATATGTTCCAGCGAAAAAAGGTCTTTTGTCTGGACTCATAATAATAGTTAATGGCCAGCCCCCGCGACCGATGAGGCTGGTTGCGGCGGTCATATAGAGTTGATCAATATCCGGTCTTTCTTCTCGATCAACCTTGATACTGATGAAGCTATCATTGAGCAGTTGGGCGACGGAGTCGTCTTCAAATGATTCATGGGCCATGACATGGCACCAGTGGCAGGTAGAATATCCGATAGACAAGAATATGGGTTTGTCTTCGAGACGAGCCCGCTCAAAGGCTTCCTCGCCCCAGGGGTACCAATCCACAGGATTGTGAGCGTGTTGCAATAAATATGGGCTTGAAGCGTCAATCAGATGATTAGTGTACTTGTGAGTCATGGTCTTTGAATCTCCCTGGCAGGATATAATTATCATCAGGATGGTGATGAATAATAAACGGTTATGATCTGTGGAAAGCTTGAAACTGATGGTATACATGTCACCAATATATCATTAGAGCAACGCTATGCGATTGATTTAGTCACATTTATCATGGTCCTGTCAGCTCAACCCTTGTAAATGTTTCACTTATGCAAAAAAGGGGGACTTCTCCAAGCAATACGGGATCAAGGCTGGTGGCTGTTTCTCCGACTCAATAAATCTCAGTGAATTGATCGACCCTTGCGGAAAGCGCTCCAGTGTTCGGCATTTTCACAATCAACAAATACTTGTTTATTTCAGCCCCAGCAAGGCTTGCAACCCCATGTGTGCGAAACTATATTGGGCGGCTTTTTTTAAATCTGATAATAATTGTATACGCTTTTTTGAGCGCAGGAGGAATAACGAAATGGGTGTGATGAATAAAATGCGGGACAACATGGCCGGGATCATGATTTTCCTGGTTATTGTTTTCGTTCTTACCATGTCTATTGGTGGACTGGTTGGAGGTGCAGACATCACTGATCTTTTGGGTGGTAATAATTCCAATACCTTTACAACTGTAAACGGTGAAGAATTATCGCGTGAAAGTTTTATGCGCTCCTTGCAAAACGAGCGGGATACATACCGACAAAGAAATGGCACTGAGCCAAACGAACAACAGTTGATTCAGCTCACTGATCAGGTATGGGAAACCATGGTAACCCAGATTCTTATTCGCCAGACGGTTGAAGACCAGGGTATCAGTATCTCCCCCGATGAAATCCGCTACTTTTTTACTGAGAATATTCACCCCAGCGTTCGGCAGTACTTTATGACGGAGGGTGGAACTTTCGATATCAATGCGTATCAGGAAGCGGTTAATTCGCCTGAAGCTGCTAATTTCTTTGCGGCAATGCGCCAACAGGTTGCCGCTATCGTCCCGGTTGAAAAATTACAACAAAAAGTTTTATCAACAACTCAGGTTTCTGACACCGAAGTCCGATCAGAATACATGAAAAATCAGATTGCTTATGATCTGGATTATATATTCGCGAAAACATCAATGTGGAAAGATGAAGAAATCGAAGTATCTGATGCTGAGATACAGAATTATTATGATCTGAACCTTGAGGATTTCCAGCAGGATGAAACGCGGGGTCTCAAGATTGTTTCAACAGAAATAAAAGCCACCGCAAAGGACTCAACCCGATCATTGAATTTAATCAATGACCTGAAGGCAGACATTCTGGCTGGTGAAACTTTTGAATCAATTGCTCAGATTCACTCAGAAGGGCCGACCGGTCCCAATGGTGGATACCTTGGGTGGTTTGGTAAGGGAAAAATGGCGGCTCCCTTTGAGGAAGCAGCCTTTGCAGCTAAAGTGGGCGAGCTGGTTGGCCCCGTATTGACACAGTTTGGGTATCATCTCATTAAAGTTGAAGCTACTCGAATTGTAGAGGGACAACCCGAAGTTGAGGCTCGACATATTCTCATTAATGTGAAACCAAGTGAAACCACGCGTGATCAAATAAGACGCGAACTAAAGAATCTGGAATTCTTGGCCGACGATATTGGCTTTGAGGCTGCCGTTGACTCCTTGGGATTGACCGCTACAAACAGCAATAAATTACGCCAGAAAGACACATTTATTTCCGGTGTTAGATCCTTCCAATCAGCCGTGCGCTTTGCCTATCTTTCTGAGCTCGGTGCTCACAGTAAGGTGATGCAGAATGAATCACATTTTGCACTGTTCATGGTATCAGAAATTAATGCTGCCGGGGATCGTCCTTTTGAAGAATCAAAGGCCTCCATAAAGCGTAAATTATTGAATGACAAAAAGCAGGAAATGGCCAAAGAAGCAGGCGAAAAATTATTGCCCGGTTTAAAATCACAACTGGACTGGACCCAGGTAAAAATTGCAGACCGTGAAGACCTGAGTATTAATAAGGTTGAGGGTGCCCGCGGGAATGCAGCGATTAAGGGTCTCGGACGTTATCCTGAGATTTTTGGTTTTCTTGAGAATGCTAAAGCCGGTGAAGTCTCCCCTGTATTTGATACACCCCGGGGCGCTATTATTGTTCGCTTGACAGCACGCTCAGATTTTGATGAATCAGATTTCGCTTCCCAGTATGATGAGATATATGAAACCTTAACCAAGGCGCGCCAAAACGAAATTTGGGGACAGTACCTGGAGTCTCTACGTAAGAATGCTGACATAACAGACAATCGTTTGCGAATGCTTTAAGCTTTTTTATTGTTTCAAGTATTAAAACGGGGAGCTTGCTCCCCGTTTTGATTTAAATAAGACTTTATATTTGCCCATGATTAATTATGTTGTAATAATTATTTGAATCTGGAGGTAAAGTGAGCAGGACAAAACTTGTGTTGGTTGTTAGTGTTGGATTATTCATAGTTTTACAATTGATCCCTCTCAATCAAAATAATCCTCCAGTTATTCAGGCCGTAAACGCTCCAGCTGAAATTCAAAAGATTCTTAAAACTTCTTGTTTTGATTGCCATTCCAACGAGACGGTTTGGCCATGGTATAGCCGAATTGCACCAGCTTCATTCCTTATCACTCATGATGTAAATGATGGACGCAAACACCTCAATTTTTCAGACTTTTCAGAGATGGACGCTTTTGATAGCACCGATGTTGCTGAAGAGATAATTGAAGCTCTGGAAGACGGTAAAATGCCCCTTCCCCCATATCTGATGCTACACCCGGATGCACGCTTAAGCGACAGTCAAGTGAAGGCTTTGATCAGCTGGGCAAAAACGCTTTACTAGGATTACTTAGATAGAAATGTCACTGAAAGGTTTATAAGGGGAAAATATGGATATAGCGACCATAATCGGCCTGGGTTTTGGATTGTTCCTTGTGTTTTTTGGTATGTCTGAACCGGGTACGTTTACACCCCCAGAAACCTTTTTTAATTTGAGGGGTCTGGCCATTGTTTTAGGTGGAACCCTGGCCGCAACGCTTGTGAATTATCCTCTTAAAAATGTTGTTGGCATGCTCAAGGTTTCGCTTCAGGCTTTTTTTAATAACGGGGCCGTAAATCATATGGACATCATAAATGAAATGTCCGAATACTCAGAGCAATCAAGAAAAAAAGGGCTCCCATCCCTGGAAGGTATCCTGGACGGAATCGACAATCATTTTCTCCAAATGGGTCTTGAGAATGCTATTCTGGAAAAGGATTCCAAAAAACTGGAGAATTATCTGGATAGTGAGCTGAATTCTATGATTGACAGGCATTCCAGTGGTCAGGAAATTTTTTACAATATGGGTTCCTATGCCCCTGCCTTTGGACTACTTGGGACTGTTATGGGACTGATCCTCATGATGACACGTCAGGCATCAACATCATCAGTGGATAGCTACGCAACTGGCGCACAGGATTCTATGTCCGCATTGCTTCAAGGTATGGGAATCGCATTGGTTACGACCTTTTACGGTGTGCTCCTGGCCAATCTCTTATTCATCCCTATTGCTGGCAAATTAAAGGCACGCTCGGATGAAGAAGTCCATAGCCTTAATATCATTAAAGCGGGCATTCTCAGTATCCATTCAAAAGAGCACCCCCTGATTATGCGCGAAAAATTACTTACTTTTGTTGATAAAGACACGCGGAAGGCAGCCAGACAAACAGACCCGACATAATCCTCCATGTCAAAACTCTCATTATCTGCTGACCGAGCAGCGAACTCCTGGAAGGTTACCTATAGTGACCTGCTCACTGGTCTACTGGCCTTTTTCCTGCTGTTGATTATCAAAGCAGAGCAGGAAGCTAACACCACCTTCAAATTTGCAGATCAAATGAAAGATGTCATATATGGCAAGGTCATGTATGAAAAAAAGACTCGAAATCTAGACTGGCTATACGTAGAGCACGCAGGTCCCAAAGGGATAAAACTCCTTATTCCATCAGAAATTGGTGAGCAGACATTTTTTGAATCTGGGGAAGATCAGATCGTCATCAATTTCATTTTCTATTTGAGAGCTGTGGCGGACATTCTCAGGAATCTTGAATTGGAACAAATTCCAGCTCGCAATGCCGAGGTTTATAAAAAATTAAAAGCAACAGGGCAGGCAGTCCGAATCAACGTTCGCATCGAAGGGCACTCTGATGCCGTTCCGCTGGGTCGATCCTCACGTTTTCGTGATAATTGGGATTTATCCACTGCACGAGCGCACCAGGTGGCAAAGTTTCTCCTTTCTCAAACCGAAATTCCCGAATCTTTCTTTTCGATTTCAGGCTACGGACCCTTTCATCCCCTGATTGACGTAAATAAGTATGACGAAAATCGGCGAGTCGAGATATATCTGGATATCCAACTCATAGAAATTGAAAATGTCATCGAAATCTGATAGAGTCTCAAAGGTAGCGACGGAAGCCCGTGCAAGTTGGATATTGTCATATGGCGATACCGTCACGCTTTTGATTTGCTTTTTTATCATGATGATCACGGTCAGGGCGGGACAGATAAACAAGATCCACGCCTGGGTCAATGAGCGATTAGATGAGGCTGCGGCTGAAGTAGAACAAGCCATTGATTCAGCCGGAATCGAAGAAATTTCAGTGAGTAGAAATTCCAAAGGAGTGCAGATTACTCTTAGGGACCCACGCCTTTTTGAGGTCGCTTCGGCTCAGCCACGAGGGACTCACCTATACCAGCTTGATGCTGTGGCTGCTTCAATTCAAAATCTTCATATTTTTGACCTGGAGAACACTGAACATGCCACCTTTTTAAAGGAACTTGAGTCTTCAGGTCTCAGCTGGCAGGTCGAGATTAGAATCGAGGGGCATACGGATAATATGCCACTTACTCGTAACGCGAATTATCGAGACAACTGGGAGTTAAGTGCTGCCCGGGCACAGTCAATAATGATTCAGCTACAGGAACGCACTCGCCTGGCTCCCTCGGTTTTTGCGATTGGAGGATTTGGCGAATTTCAACCACTTGGGAATAATGACACTGAGGCGGGGCGTGAAGTTAATCGCCGGGTAGAGATTTTCATCGGCGCCTCTTTGGTTAATTCCCTTTAATCAGGATTGCTATTTAAGCTGTCTTTCCCACATCATTTCACTTTGTAGCCATGGCATTTCAATTATTATTGAGGTCAGGGAAAGGAACAATCCTCTCATCATTTCGTTTAGGAACCCATGAATAAATTTTTGAGTCTCATTTTTATTTCTTCTACCCTCTTCGGAATGGATCTGCAGATACTTGAAAGCAGAGCAAACAGCTTAAAGGTCGCATTCACCATTCCTGAACCAAAACTGTCTTCCTACACACTGGGTGGAGAAACAATCCAGCTACCTCGCTGGCCAGATGCCTTTCTGGCATATGATTCCACTGTCCAAAAAATGGTTCCATTCTTCTCCATCCCTATTCTGATACCTCCGTCAGGAGAATTTCCAGTAATAGAGGTCCTGGATTCAGGATCTGAGGGTGATCAGCGGATGTCCAGTAAACCGGTGGTGATCCGGGGACTTGGCTCAGATCTGGATTATCCAGCTATTCAAAACGATCAGTGGATCAGTACCATTGATGCCGAGGATTTCAGAGCTTACAAAACTGCTCGAATTTTGATTAAGCCATATGCAGTTGCCGGGCAACGATTGGTTCAAATGACTTTTCGCATCATTTTTCCAAAAACCACGCGAAATGGAACACGACAGGATCAGGACCTGATTGGCACCTATCTCAATTCAGAGATGGGCGCAAATTGGGGGCAGATTTCTCAAGCGGCTCTGAATCGAGCTACCAGCGATTTGCCCGCAGGGCAGTGGTATCGCTTCCCCATAGACGAAATGGGCGTGTATAGGATCAATAGCGCGTCTTTTGGAGATGGTGTCCCCGATAGTGATCCAGTAACCTGGCAGATTTATGCCCCCTATTTTGAGGGCAGATCACTCGCTTGGGAATTAAGCAACACAGAACCAACCCCGGCAAATCTTAAGAGCATCAGTATGAGTGGTTCAGGGCTGGAGGATGGAGAATTCAGCGGCACAGATGAGATCATTTTCTTTGCTCAGGGATTGAATGGTGATTTTAAGGGTGATAATTTTACACACCTGTATGGTAAACAACGCTATTATTGGCTATGTGTGCCTGAGTCCGGAACATCCGAGGGCAATTTCATCAGTTCATTGCCCAGTTCTGATCAAGCCTTTGTTAATACGGTTACCAGCTATGAAAAAAGACTTTATCACGAAGCGGAACTCCATAATCAACTCCACTCCGGTCCCTTTTGGGTTGGTGAAAAACTTACCGGGAGTTCTGACCAGCTGTCAATTATCTTTTCTGAAAATTATCTTGATTTCGAATCCGAGATAAAATTCAATGCGCTCTTTGTAATCGATTATGATGCTGGTAACTACCAGAACAATTTGAGCGTGGATTTGAACAGCTTATCCTTCAATATGACCCAAAATAATGCACTCTACAAACAGATCAGATTGAGCGGAACTGCTGTGGAAGACATGCTCCGGGATGGTAATAACACCCTGAGAATTAATTATACCAGTAATTCCAATGCTTCCATCATTTATCTGGATAGTCTGCGTCTTTCCTATCACAGACAATTGGCACCGGCTTCCGATTATCTTTTTGGCAGCCTGGCACTTCCCGGTCCAGTTAACAGGTTACTCTTCCAGGACATCCCAGACAATTTTCATATTTGGGATATTTCAAATCCCACCTCAATCACAGAATGGCAACTGGAAAATAGCGAATTCATTATTTCCGGTATTGGGAATCGAGAAGTAATTGGTTTTACAGAAGATCAGATCGGAATGATTGTTCTTGAGACAGCCAGCAATTTGGGTGAGCCAACCCTTCGAACAGCCGGGAAACAGGCAGATTATATCATCATCTGTCCTGATATCTTTATGGATCAGGCTGAGCGCATCAGGGAATTAAGGGAAGAATTAGTACCTGTTGATGAGCGACTTTCGGTTGAGATCGTTTCAATCAATGATATTTATGACGAGTTTTCCGCCGGGACTCAGGACCCTGCAGCCATAAAACATTTTCTACATTATGCCTACTTTTCCTGGGATTCTCCTCGATTAAGATACGTACTCTTTCTGGGCGACACTGATTACGACTATCGAAATCTGACGGGGCAAAGTAAGATGATCATCCCCACATATCAGAAGGATGGAACGACTGATGTTAGCTCATATCCCACGGATGATCGCTATACACAGCTTGGCTCTGGTGAGTGGGATCGATTACCTGATTTTGCCATTGGTCGACTGCCAGCTCAAACACCAGATCAATTAGAGATCATGGTAGACAAAATCATCAGCTATGAATTAACCCCTGAACCCGGGATCTGGAGAAACACAGTGACTCTGGTTGCCGATGATCCGCTCCGCCCAAGCAGCTGGGTCGAATCTGAACACATTCATGATACAGAGGGATTAGCCCGTATTATTCCAAAAAGTATTCATGTGAATAAAGTTTATCTCACAGAATACCCTGAAGTTCAAGATCCTAACTCACCTTATATAAAAAAGCCAAAAGCGCGGGAAGCATTTTTGCAAAAATTATACAATGGTACCTTACTTGTGAATTATTTAGGTCATGGCTCCCCCAATGTCTGGGCACAGGAGGAAGTTTTCACCGTTTCCGATCTGGGGCTGGTCAAAACTGGGATGCGTTTGCCCTTCTGGGTTGCTGGAACCTGCGACTGGGCAAAATACGATGATGTAAATTCTTCCTGCGTACCTGAGGAGCTCATGCTTATGGAAAGAAATGGTGCGGTGGGTATCCTCTCTACAACTCGCAAGACTTATGCTGTTTTTAATGAAATCCTTTTATCAGACTTTTTTGATTTTCTATTTCCTGAAACGGATGCAGGTCGATCAATTACTGTAGGTGATGCAGTTATGCTGGCAAAAAATGTCACCACAGGTTCAGATCCCAACAATGAAAAGTATATCCTTTTTTCAGATCCAGCCTTGAGGTTAGCCTCCCCCGTTCGCAAAGGCCAGATTGAATCTGTTAGTCCAGCGGTCTTCCAGGCAATGGGACGGGTGGATTATTCTGGTGCTGTCGACACAAGTCTAGGTTCTGGCGCTCAGGCCGCCGTGACAGTATACGATACCCCTACTCCGGTTACTCGATCGTTTTATATCAGTGCCAGTGCCAGTACCGGTCATATTTCCTATGTACTCCCGGGCAAGCGCATTTTTCGTGGATTAATCTCTGTAGATGATCAGAATTTTTCAGGCTCATTTACGCTTCCCAAGGACATCAAGTATTCAGGAGAGGGCGGTATATTAAGTGTTCAGTACTGGGACGATTCCGGTTTGGATGGAAGTATCTTTATTGATACTCTGAAATTTGAGGGTAGTGATTCAACTGCTCTGGATGATGAAGGACCTGAGATTCTATTTATTTCAGAGAATATGGTACTTTTAAATGGAGATCACATCTCAGCCAATGAACCGCTTGAAATTGAGATCAGTGATGACCAGGGCATTAATCTGACAGGTGTTGCCGGCCATGGAATCACACTTGCCATTGATGAAGATTGGGATAATGCACTGGATGTGACTGAGTTATTTGAATATGATCTGGACCATTCAGATCGAGGGAGACTCTCGGCATTCCTCAGTGAAATAGCACCAGGTGAACATCTGGTCTCGGCCAAAGCCTGGGATAGTCAGAATAATCCAAATATCTCCAGTGTCCGGCTCGAATTCTTTGCAGCAAATGATTTCAGGGTATATGACCTCTTCAATTTTCCAAATCCCATGGCGGAAGATACTGAAATCACCTTCATGCTCTCTCATTCAGCCGAAATTAATTATGCAATTTATACTCTCGCTGGCCGGAAGATTATTAGCGAATCCCTGGGTTATCAAAATCAGGGATTTAATTCTTTTCCATGGACAGGACAAGACCTCTATGGGCAGGAGTTGGCCAACGGTGTGTACATCCTGGTCATTGAAGCTGATAGTGATGAATTTGGAGAACCAACTCAAAGCCTTCAAAAACTGGTGATCGCCCGCTAAATGCAAGCCGTCGAGTTCATTCTGGCGAGCAGCTCACCGCGACGGAAAGCGCTATTAAAACAGATCGGTCTCAAATTCAGGGTACACCCGAGTCAGCTTGTAGAGCCAGGTTTCGAGGGTAACTCTCCCCTTAACTATGCATTGAACCTGGCTTCTTTGAAGGCCGGGGAAGTCTCGACCCTGTTTCCAAATGCGTTGGTACTTGGCGCTGATACTATTGTGGTTGTTGATGATATCGTGTTGGGTAAGCCTGCTGATGCCTCAGAGGCGAATCATATGCTTAGATTGTTATCCGATCGTAGTCATGTAGTCATAACAGCCTACAGTTTCCAACTGCATGATAGGCAAATCCACCAGGATTATGCTGTTTCTACCCAGGTATATTTCAAAGCTCTCCAGGCTGATGATATTCAACATTATGTTGATTCAGGTTCTCCCTTTGACAAAGCCGGCAGCTATGGAATTCAGGACTTTTCAAGTGTTTTTGTTGATCGAATAGAGGGCTGTTTTTACAATGTGGTTGGGCTGCCTATCTCAGATGTCAATTCTAGGTTAAAACAGCTACTTTTGACAAATGATCTCGAATTAAAGTAGTTTTCCAATCATTAGCAGTAAATTGGATGCAGCTTAGACTGAAAAAGGTCTGACAGATCTTTCTGCGTTCTTGATTTACGGGGAAAAATATTTAAACTCATCAGCACTTAGCGAAGAGGAGCATTCGTGGCATTTCATGAAGAACTTAGAAACCACCGCCTGAAAAAAGGACTCATCCTGGAGGAGATCTCTGAGGATATCAAAATCAACGTCCGCATTTTACAGGCATTGGAACAAGGTGACTATCACATACTGCCTGTCCCCTATGTTCGTTTGTTCATGAAAGCGTACGCTGTAGCAATTGATTACCCCGTTGAGGACATTTTAAGAGGACTGGAAAACGAGCTCAAACTTACCGGCGAGCAAGGCATTTCTGGGAATATGGCAAATGATTCAACAACACATGTTGATATGACCGGTGCAACTCTGTCAGACCAACAAAATATTCTTTTGGGCGACAAAGCTTCACAGAGCAGTATGGTGCGACTCGCTATTGGCATTGTCGGTTTGATTCTGATAATTATTTTTGGTAAAAGTTTGCTCAAGCCTGGCAATATGGAATCCCATACAAGACAAACACCGCTCCTGCCCGCTTTAAATTTCACAGAGAGTCTAGAATCAATACATATCTCTGATTCACTCTTAAATGCTCACTCTGATAGCCTCACTATTTCATCAAATGGTTTCCTGTCTATTATAAAAACGGATGGGAAAAACGTGTCTGACACACTCTATCAATCTCCAGGTCTCTCTGTTTCATTCATATTGACAGACTCTACGGAGATAAAGCTCTTCCCAAGTGACGCAGCCTTGCTTTCAGTGCGGGGAGACACATTACCTGGCTCACCTTTCAGCAACTCATGGCTGGTTGTCACAGCTAATTCCGAAGGTGGTCATCTGGATACCTATCCAATCCTGTAATCAGCTTTACCAATCCGCTTTAATTTTTTAGATTTTCAGGCTTTAAATGTGGGATTTTTACCCACACTGACCTCTCAGCTTAGTTTTTCGGCTCAAACTCACGTATCACTACATTAACTTAGATTCATATATATAAACAGTTTACGTCGATTTATTTAATCCATTTTACAGAATAGTGAGCGGGTCGCTACAGACCCCTATTTTCATAATATTTTCAATTATTTCCCTTTTTTTCTTGATTTGTGGGTAATGAAACCTAACTTATGGGTAATAGTGGGTAATTATCCCTACTAGTAAAATGCTGAAACGGGAAATGGGAACTAAATCATTTACAGGCGAATTTCGTTATTCAATCGATATAAAAGGTCGAGTGAATATTCCTGCGAAATTCCGAAAAGCGTTACCGGACACAAGTGAGGATACCTTTGTGGTAACAAGAGGCTTGGATGAAAACATCGTAGCTTACTCACTGGATAAGTGGCAACAGATCGAGGAAGATTTATTGAAGCTTTCTTCCCGTCTACCTGGGCACCGTGCTTATAAACGACAGGCTACCAGATTTGCTACTTCCCTCAAATTCGATAGCCAGGGTCGCGTAGCGATCCCGCTCAACCTTCTGCAACATGCAGGAATAGAGAAAGAAGTCGTGATTATTGGGATGATCGACGAAATCGAAATTTGGGATCCGCTTGTCCTCGAGCGCTATGAGAAAACTGAGTTCCAACTTGATGCTGAGGATATTGAAGCCATTGACGACTATACCCGATCATCGTGAGTCAGGTAAATCAGCCGACATTTCGTCACACACCAGTTCTGGTGGACGAAGTTTGCCGACTGCTGATCAACGATCATACTGGAGTATATGTAGATGGCACCTTCGGTCTCGGTGGACATTCAAAAGCCCTCTCTTCACACTTAAATGATACAGCGATCCTGATCGGTATTGATCAGGACGATTCTGCCCTCGCTCAATTCGACCCTTCCCTCATTAGGCAAAAGTTGCACCTGGTGTGCACGAACTTTGAGAATTTGGATCAGGTGCTTTATGACCTGAGTATAACGCAAGTCCACGGCATCCTCCTGGATTTAGGATTGAATTCCTTCTCCCTCGATGATCCCAGTAGAGGATTCGCTTTTAGCCTGACCGGACCTCTGGACATGCGTTTTGACAGATCGAATGAACTCACTGCCGAAACGGTGATTAATGAATACTCGCAGGAAAAACTTGCTGAGATCATTTTCCGATACGGCGAGGAAAGGAATAGTCGCAGGATTGCGCGTAGAATTGTGGAAATGAGAGCCCAAAAAAGATTAACTAGCAGCGATGAGCTAAAACTGGCTGTCGTTAAAAGTGTCGACCCGCGCTTTCAAAATAAATCCCTCGCTCGTGTCTTTCAGGCTTTCCGAATTGAAGTCAATAGAGAGATGGAAGTCCTTGGGACGATACTGGAAAGTGCCATTGGTTGCCTTGCTCCAGGCGGGCGACTGGCTGTTATATCATATCACTCTCTTGAAGATCGAATGGTTAAGAATCATTTCCGGGATCTTTCCCTGGACATACCCAGGCAGCCAGGCATGCTGGATGAAGAAATTAGAATACCCCTTTTAAAGCGAATCACTTCCAAACCCGTCATTGCTGGTAGCATCGAGGCCGAAGCCAATCCCCGAGCCCGAAGTGCCAAGTTACGTGTTGCAGAGAGGACCTCTTATGCAGCGAAGTGAGACCAGGCATGAAATATTCAAGTCCATACTCTATATCGGAATGATCCCTGTCGTGGCCGGCCTGCTATTTCTTTATATCTGGCTTGGTGAAGAGGTAAGAGCCAGTGCAGTGAAGTTGGATTCTTTACGAACCCAGGAAATCAAGTTGCGCGGCGATTACAACCTTGTGCAGAGTGAAAGAAACCGTCTCCGCAGACCAGATAACCTATCCAGACTTGCACGCGAAAAACTCGGATTGACCCAGCCTGATCCTGAAACACGCGAAATTAGGGTGCGTCTCAAATGAGCATGACCTATAAAAAATTTCGTGGTCGCTATATTGTCGTAGTTGTAACCTCATTGGTAGTTTGGACCATTCTCGTTTTTCGCATGTTCTATATTCAAGTTGTTGATGCGCCAAATCTGGGGAAAGCGCTTGAATCCCAATTCGAGGACAAGGTCTCCATCGCCCCCCTGCGTGGAAATTTTTATGATCGAAACGGAAAAAAGCTAACTGACAATATTGAACATTTCACCTTTGCTGCAAACCCATCAAAAGTCAAAGACAGGGATGCAGTGGCCAGACTTTTCAGCAAAACCTTTAACAAATCAGTCAAGCACTATCTGAATAAGCTAAAATCAAACAGTTCCTTTGTTTACCTCGAACGAAATGTAAATCCATTACTGGGACGAGAGCTTAGCCAGAGCCCACTTCCTGTTGGGGTCCAAGTCAATACTGATGTTCGCAGATACTATCCTTACGGCGAAGTTGCTGCCCCCCTCATCGGGTTTGTAGGTACTGAAAACCGTGGCCTCTCAGGACTTGAATCCCATTACGATCATCATCTAGCTGGAATTGACGGATGGAAAGAGATGGGATCTGATGGTCGTGGCAACACCAGAATACGCGGTGGCTTCCAGGAACAAAAGCCCATTAATGGTGATGACTGTTACCTGACGATTGACGTGGATATTCAGGTAATTATTGAAGAAGAACTGCGTTCTGCCATTGAACAACATCAGGCGGATAAAGCGCAGGCCGTCCTGGTGAATCCCAGTACTGGCGAAATACTGGCCTTGGCGAACCTCCCGGCATTTAACCCAAACTCACGGACGAATTTTACAGCTGAATCTCTTACATCCGACCCGATCATGTCAGCATATGAACCGGGATCAACCTTCAAGGTCGTTGGTGCGACAGCCTTGCTTGAAGCCGATCAGGTCAAGCCGTCAGACGTTTTCTACTGTGAAAGCGGTCAATTTTCAATCCATGGGATTGATATCAAAGATTGGCGCTCATTTGAGAATCTGACCTTTTCGGAGGTGCTACAGAATTCATCAAATATTGGAATTATTAAGGCGGTGGAAGCGTTGGATGAATCCAAGATGTTCAGTACTGCCAGAAAATTTGGTTTTAGTGAAAAAACTGGAATCCAATTCCCCTATGAAAATGCAGGTTTATTAAAAAACAATAAGTATTGGTCCAATCCGTCCAAATCTGAAATTGCCATTGGATATGAAGTCTCCGTAACCACGCTTCAATTGGTCATGGCCTATGCAGCAATTGGCAACGGTGGCATTCTGCTCAAGCCTCAATTAATTGAAAAACTTAGAACGCCAAACGGTCACGAACAAGAAATCGACCATATGGACGCCATTCGCAGGGTTGCTTCTGAAAACACGATGCGAACCATGTCTAGCATTTTAGAAAAGGCGGTCTCCCACGGCACTGGTCACAAGGCATTCCTGCCAAATCTGAAAATTGCTGGAAAAACCGGCACGGCTAAAAAGCTGAAAGATGGTAAATACGTTAGTGAATACATTGCTTCTTTTGCCAGCTTCTATCCTTCTGATGACCCTGAGTACGCACTCATTGTCGTCATCGATCATCCCAGAAAAGGTGGTTATACCGGTGGAATGGTCGCAGCGCCAGTTGCAAAAGAAATCTATCGACGCATCTACAATTTAAGAGGAAGTGATCCCGCCCCCTACCTGCAGGCAGCTACTGATGATTCAGAGCGGGAAAAGAACACCGAGAATATCAGGATTGAAGGCCAGCTCCTGACCAGCTCACTTCCTGTCATGAAGGTCAACTCCACCTTACTTACAATGCCTGAATTAAAAGGAATGAGTCTGAAAATGAGTCTTTCTGGTCTTTATGCCATGGGTCTCAATCCAATAGCCCATGGTAGTGGACGCGTCATTCGACAGGTCCCGGCGGCTGGCAAGGATTTGAAAGAGGGGCAATCTGTGGAAATTTATCTAGGTGAATGATGCGTGAATTAAACCATATAATCGACCAGGTGCCCGGTATCCTGCAGGCAGAGGGTAACCTTAACCTGGATATCTCTGGTATCAGTTATGATTCCCGCCAGGTAAAAACAGGTCATCTTTTTATTGCTGTCCGCGGTCTGATTACTGATGGGCATGATTACATATCTACTGCAATTCAATCAGGTGCCACGGCAATTGTATATGATAGAGCAGATGTTGATATACCAGCTGAGATTGCAGCAATTCTGGTCGAGGATTCCCGTCTGATACTTCCAAAAATTGCATCATCCTATTTTGGGCATCCAGAAGAAGGGTTGAAATTACTTGCAATCACCGGTACAAACGGCAAAACAACCACAAATTATTTTGTCCAGCATTTGCTTAGCAGTAGCGGCTTGAAAGCAGGTCGAATTGGCACAACAGGCGCGCAGATGACTGGTGTTGATATCGATCTCATGCACACCACACCAGAGTCTGCAGACCTCTATGAAATTTTAGCCGAATTCGTTTCCCACGGGGCAAAGGCTGTGACCCTTGAAGTATCATCTCATGCTCTGGCTCAAAACCGGGTGGATGGACTCTCCTTTGATGTCGCTGTATATACGAATTTGACCCAGGACCATCTTGACTACCACGGCTCTCTAGAAGATTATCTGGCCGCAAAACAACTCCTCTTTAAGGGTCTTTCCAAAGAATCCGTCGCTATTGTAAATATTGATGATCCCTACGCCGAGCGAATTATTGAGGTCTGCGTTGCCAAAATCATTCGATATGGATATAACTCTGATGCAGAGTACCACATTCTTGACCATTCAATTAACCGGCATGGCGTCGAGTTGGTGTTGGAAACACCCTATGGCCAAAGAACTGTTCAGGTTAATACGGTCGGAACTTTCAATTATTATAACTTCCTGGCAGCCTACACTGCAGCAATCTCAATGGAATGTGATATTGAGAAAATTGAACTCTCTGCCAAATCTTTGCCGGTTGTACCTGGGCGGCTGGAAAAGATGCAAAACAAGGCACCCTTCCATGTGTTTGTGGACTATGCCCACACACCTGACGCCGTTGAAACAGTATTGGAGACACTAAAAAGATCATATCCTGACCAACGCATCTTGAGCGTATTCGGTTGTGGTGGTGATCGTGACCAAAGCAAGCGGCCCATAATGGGTGAAATCGCTACACGCTTGTCAACCCACGCAATTATTACTGATGACAATCCCCGTTCTGAGTCTCCGGAACTCATTCTGAATCAAATAGCAGTGGGTTGCGCCAATCGCGATAACTTCACAATTATTCAAGATAGAAGTACAGCAGTGCTTTCTGCACTGGCCAAAGCAAGGGCCGGTGATGTCGTTGCGATCCTCGGTAAAGGTCATGAAGCCTATCAGGAAATCATGGGTGAGCGCTACCCTTATAGTGATATGATCATTGTAAATCAATTCATGGAGCAGCATGGCTATTCTGCATGAGACAATAATGTCGCTCCCGGATATAAAAATTATGGGAGCCTTTGGCTCCCCGATAACCGGTGTCAGTATTGATACCCGTAGCTTAAATGCCGGAGATCTCTTCGTTGCATTTATCGGTTCCCAAGTGGATGGTCATGACTACATCCCAAAAGCCATTTCCCGTGGTGCTTCAGCGGTTATGGCCTCCACTTCCTGGGACGGATGCGAAGCATGGGAAGCTTCCATCCCACTGATAATCACCGATGATCCGGTGAAATCTCTCGCTGATCTTGCTACTGCACACCGGGAACTTTTTGGAATACCCATTATAGCCATTACTGGAACCAATGGAAAAACCTCGACAAAAAATCTACTGACACATATCCTGAGTCAGAAATATTCTGTATTGTCTACAGGCGGTAATTTCAATAATCATATTGGCTTGCCTATCACCCTTCTGAACTTGGATGCATCTTATGGAATCGCTGTGATCGAAATGGGAGCCAGTCAGAAAGGTGACATCGATTACCTATGTAAAATCGCCAGACCAACTCAGGGATTGATAACCAATATCAGTCTGGCACACACAGAGTTCTTCCAAACCATAGAGATGATCCAATCAACCAAGGGTGAGCTTTTTGATTATCTCCAGGATCATAACGGGCAGCTATTTGTCAATTTAGATGATGATCTGGTCGCCGAGCTTGGCTCAGCGGCAAAGAATAGAATCTCCTATGGCTTCAATATACCTGCTGATCATGAATTCAGCCTGACTGGTCCAGATGGGAAAGCGTGCTACGACTTACATTTTGAACACATCCAGGCTCATCTCAGCCATGCCGGAAAAGTTATTGGCTTAAATGCTGGTGCGGCGGCCACCATCGCAATGCATAACGGAATTCAAGTGGAACAGATTCAGCAGGCATTAGAGAATTATTCCGGTGAAAAAGGGCGTATGCAGCATGAATTGATCCGTGGAATTGACTTCTATAATGACGCATATAATGCCAATCCAGCTAGTGTTAAAGCGGGCCTGGAAACCATCTCTGACATGCAAGCAAATGCCAGAAAGGTTCTTGTTTTTGCCGACATGCTGGAATTGGGAGCTGATAGTGACAGGTTGCATATCATCGCTGCAGACCAGATGATGGCAGCTGGATTTGACCATATAATCTTTTTCGGACACGCGGCCGAACTCTGTGCACAACATTTAGCTGAACAGGGTTTTCACTCATTTTTCCATAGCGAAGATAAACCTGACTGCATCCAGCATTTTTTAGCGGAATTAAGATCTGGGGACCTTGTGTATTTGAAGGGCTCCAGAAGCATGCAGCTGGAAGCATTTGCCAAAGCTTATAAGGAAGTCAACTGATGTTATACCACCTCTTGTTGCCACTCCAGGAATATTTCTCTGCTCTGAATATCTTCCGGTATATTTCATTCCGATCCGCCAGTGCTGCCATAACGGCGGTGCTCTTTTCGTTCATTGTCGGACCCTGGATTATCAAAAAACTTCATCACATGCAAATTGGCGAAACGATTCGAACAAATGGCCCCGGGACCCATGCAATAAAAGCGGGAACGCCAACCATGGGTGGACTCATCATCATTGGTGCTATCCTGGTCCCCACTGTGTTATTCGGTAGATTGGACAACATCTATATCCAGATGATGATATTGTCCGTGCTTTGGATGGGAATAGTCGGTTTCATTGATGATTATTTGAAGGCAGTCAAGAAGTCCAAAAAGGGCCTGATCGCCCGCTACAAACTTTTAGGGCAGATCACTCTGGGTCTGGTTCTCGGCAGCGTAATGATGCTCCATCCTGAGTTTGAGTCCAGCAGAACGGTCACAACCCTGCCCTTTTTTAAAGATCTTGTTTTTGATCTTGGTTCGGGATGGATTTACATCCCATTCGTTATTTTCGTCATAACAGCAACTTCCAATTCTGTAAACCTGAGTGACGGGCTCGATGGGCTTGCATCCGGCTTAATGGCAATTGCAGCACTGGTATTTGCGGGAATCGCGTACATCACTGGCCGTGCAGACTTCAGCCAGTATCTTAATATTATCTATCTCCCTAGTGCAGGAGAGCTCACTGTCTTTTGTGCGGCACTTATTGGAGCTTCGCTTGGTTTTCTCTGGTATAACGCCCGACCTGCAGAGGTCTTTATGGGTGATACCGGGTCGCTGGCTCTGGGAGCCGCACTTGGGGCGGTGGCAGTTATGTTGAAGAAAGAATTCTTGCTACCATTCGCTGGCGGGGTCTTCATCATTGAATCAATCTCCGTAATCATCCAGGTGCGCTATTTCAAATACACAAAAAAGAAATATGGTGAAGGGCGCAGATTTTTCAAGATGGCGCCCATTCACCACCACTTTGAACTCAAAGGCTGGGACGAGAACAAAGTAGTGATCCGCTTTTGGATCCTCGGGATTCTCTTTGCCTTTCTAACATTGACAACCTTCAAGATCAGGTAATCGTGGATAGAGCTACAATAAAAGATCAAAAAGTTACCATTTTGGGGAGTCAGCGCTCAGCATTAGGTGCTGCTAAATTATTGAGTCATTTTGGCGCTCAGATCCTCCTCAGCGAAAATAGTGCAGACCAGTTCAGTGCAGAGAAACGCGAGCTTCTCGCTGAAATTAAGGCAACTTTTGAATTTGGTTATCACTCCCCCGATGTTCTTGAAAGTGACTTTATTGTCGTGAGTCCTGGAATTCCTGAAAATGCGGAGATCATGCAAAAAATCCGCGAAAAGGGAATTCCTGTTTATTCGGAAATAGAAGTTAGCTCCTGGTTCATTGATACCCCCATCATCGCAGTAACAGGGTCAAACGGTAAAACCACTACGGTGAACCTGATCCACCATCTGCTCAAAACAGCCGGCTACAATAGCTTTCTGGGTGGAAATGTCGGTGTCGCTGCATCAGAAGTCCTCTTAGAGAGCCTGGGGACCAAGAATCCCATCTATGTTCTCGAGGTAAGCAGTTTTCAGCTGGATAATATCGATAGCTTCAAACCCCAGGTTGCTGTTATTCTCAATCTGACACCAGATCATCTTGATCGTTACCCCAATCTTAATGCCTACTACGAATCAAAAATGCGGCTCTTGAAAAATCTGGATTCAAGCACTGTCGCCGTGATCAATCGAGACGATCCTGAATTGCTAAGTCGTGTCGTGGTCGGAGAGAATTTTCGCTTTTTTGCCGTGGATAGCCTCGCAGGAGCTGATGCCATGGTAGCTGAGGGCGTCCTTGGGATGATGGTTGAAGGAATCTGGAGCCCAATATTGCCAGCCCAGGCACTGCCATTACCTGGCAAACACAATTTGAGCAACGCGTTGGCTGCAGTCGCTGCTGTCATGAATTTCATACCTGATACAGAAATGCTGGCTCGGGGTCTCATGACCTTTTCCCCCGTCCCTCATCGTATTGAATACGTGGGCAAGGTTAAGGACATATTGTGCTACAACGATTCCAAAGCCACAAATATTGCCTCAACTGAGGTTGCGATTCAAAGTTTTAATCAACCCCTGTGGTTGATTTTAGGTGGTAAAGACAAGGGTGGAGATTTTACAGCCCTGATCCCTCAACTTGAGAAATCATTACGTGAAGTCCTCCTGGTTGGGTCAGCGTCTGAAATTATCGAATCCCAGATTAGTTCCGCTCTAGCCTACAAGGCGCTTGGTACAATCGAAAAAGCCATTGAGTACGTTCTTGAACATGGAGAAGCTGGAGATGTCCTCCTTCTGTCGCCCGCTTGTGCAAGTTTTGATCAGTTCAACAATTATGAAGCTCGTGGCGACCACTTCAGGACCTTGATTCAAGCATATGAAGGGTGGTCAATGTGAAATCCTTTCACCTGGATAAAGTATTGTTTTTTATCGTTATTATTTTATTTGTAGCCGGTTCGGTCGTCATGTATTCAGCATCGACTTCACAAAATGCCGATTCAACACACTATTTAAAGCGGCACCTCATGAACGGGACTATCGCCATCATGTTGGGCATGTTATTCGCACGATTCCCCCATCAATACTTTCGTCCCCTTCGATACATCATATTGCTGGGCATTTATGTGCTTTTACTGGGAGTCCTGATCTACAATAAATCGATGGGACTCACCCATCCGGCCCGCTGGTTGTACATAGGCAGTTTTAGTTTTCAAGTCGTCGACTTTGTGCGCCTTGGAATGATCATTTTTATATCAGATTATTTGCATCGCAACCAGCAAAAGTTGACTGATTTTAAGCAGGGTGTTCTTCCCGCCTTCTTACTGGTGGCTTCTGTGGCCGCGCTGGTTGCTATACAGCCTGACCTCTCATCTTCGCTTATGATTGTGATGTTGTGTCTAACACTTTTTTACCTTGGCAATATCCAAATCAGTCATATCTCCGCATTTTTATCACTCGGAACCATCGCTGCAACGGCCTACGCCTGGAGCAAACCATACATGTGGAGACGGATTTTGACTTTCTTCAGCGACAACGTGGATGTTGCCAACGAAGGATTCCAGGTACACCACTCGCTCATGGGTCTTGCCCATGGCGGTCTGGGCGGTGTTGGTCTGGGCAACAGTTATGTAAAAGATTTATTCCTGCCCGAGCCACATACCGATTTTGTGTTCAGCATTCTAGGCGAAGAATTTGGGTTTATCGGATCATTCTTCTTCTTGACGCTTTTTCTGCTACTATTCATGAGAGGTCTCCGAATTGCCCGCAACTCTACTGATTCCTTCAGCATGTTACTTGCAATCGGAATCAGCTTTTCAGTATTCAGTTTTGCCATGGTAAATATCGGCGTCGTTACAGGATTTTTACCTACAACAGGCCTCCCCCTGCCGTTGATCTCTTATGGTGGTTCAAACCTACTGGCCACAGCCGTAATGCTCGGCATTCTATTCAATATTTCTTCAAACAATGAATCGGGTAAAGTACTGTCGGCAGAAAGGGTATTGAACATTGATTTCTAGATCAGACAACAGCACGCTTCGAGTGGCTCTTGCTGGTGGGGGAACTGGCGGGCATATCATTCCGGCTCTGGCGATTGCAGAATATTTGAAAACTCACATTGATTTGCAGAGCACATTCAAGGATGCCCAATTCCTGTTCTTTGGTAGTGATTATGGAATGGAGACTAAACTTATTCCAGAAGCTGGATTTGATCTTGTTACGCTTCCAATCCGCGGGCTATCACGCTCCTTTTCTCTGGATGGGCTGAAACGGAACTGCTTGCTTCCCGGGCGCTTGATTGTGTCAATCACGAAAGCGAATAAGGCGTTACGTAATTTTAATCCGCACATCACCGTAGGAACGGGTGGTTATGCGAGTGCAATTCCGGTTCGTCAGTCGCTGAGAAATAATATCCCCATCGTCTTACAGGAGCAAAACAGCTATCCAGGTATGGTAACGCGTATATTTGCGCCAAAAGCACAACAAGTCTTCCTCACTTATGAAGATGCGCAGAGTTACTTAAAAGGGGCAGAGACGCTCATAACTGGAAACCCCGTTCGCCATCTGGGGAAGAAGCATGACCGAACAGAAGCGGCCGAATATTTTGGTCTCAGTCCAGAATTGCCAACCCTCTTTATTCTCGGCGGATCGCAAGGCGCAAGAGCAATCAATCGGCATTTTGTTGATCGGGTCAGTCAATATCTAGACAAGCTCGGTATGCAAGTTCTCTGGCAAACAGGGAAGGCCGATTTCGAATTCTGTCAAAAACAGATTGGCAGTAATCCCAGGGTAGTGTTACGCCCCTTTATCAAGGAAATGGATAAAGCATACTCCCTGGCAGACCTCATGGTTTGCCGCTCCGGTGCAATGAGCCTCACGGAAATCAATCATTTTGGATTACCTGCGATTCTTATACCTCTACCTACTGCGACTGCTAATCACCAGGAGTTTAATGCCCGAAGTCAGGAAAAGGCTGGGGCAGCAAGGGTCCTCCTTGAATCAGAGCTTGCTGAAGGTGCTTTCCTCCCTCTCCTGACAGAAATTTTTACGGATAAAGAACATTTGAGTAAAATGTCCAGAGCATCACTCGCGCTCAGAAGGCCCAATGCAACTCAGCTTATTTGTGAAAGCATTATTAGGATTGCCAGTACCAGTGCATAACACAGCCAAACATATTCACTTTGTTGGAATCGGCGGTATTGGTATGAGTGCCCTGGCCCTCTTGCTCAAACGGCAGGGTAATTTTGTATCTGGTAGCGATCAAACAGACAGCGAGTTACTTCAGAGCCTTCGTAAAGCGGATATTCAGATCCACATCGGGCATGATTCCAGCCATGCTCAGGGAGCGAATCTCGTGGTTTATTCCAGTGCAGTTAAACCGGAGAATCCTGAGCGAACATTTGCCGAGACACATAAAATCCCTGAAATCAGGCGTGCAGAATTGCTCGGGCAGATCGCAGATGGCTACAAGAATACGCTCGCTGTTGCAGGAACCCACGGGAAAACGACAACAACTGGAATGTGTGGCATGATTTTAATCGCCGCAGGCCTGGACCCCAGTATTCTGGTTGGTGGAATTCTTCCAAATTTGAATTCGAATCTCAGGCTTGGGGAGGAAAATCATATCGTCGTCGAAGCCGATGAATATGACCGCTCATTCCTGGCCCTGAATCCCACTCAGATCATCGTTACCACCCTTGAAGCTGATCACCTCGATATTTATAATGATATCCAAGACATCCGAGATACTTTTTTAAAATTCATTTCCAAATTGGATACGAATGGAATTCTGGTTCTCCAGGGTGATGATGAGGAATTAAAACAATTAGCATTGCGTTGTTCCCATCCTGTGACCAGCTATGGCCTTAGCCATTCTCCTGATTACCAGGCAAGAGACATTCTCTTGAGCAGCTTCACCAGTGAATTTACAGTGGTGAAAAATGGTACAGCGCTTGGTAGAATCACCTTAAATATGCCTGGGAATCACAACGTCATGAATGCTCTAGGTGCTTGTGCTCTCACCCATATGATGGGGATTTCGTTTGCTAATATCAAAGCGGGTCTGGAAGGCTTCCATGGTGTTGAGCGTCGCTTTCAGCTAAGAGGGTCTCTCAAGGGTATCCAATTTATTGATGACTACGCTCATCACCCTTCCGAATTGGAAGCGACTCTGCAGGCGGCTCGGAATGGTTGGCCAGAATCCAGGATTATTGCTGTATTTCAACCACACCTGTATTCAAGAACGCGAGATTTCGCCCGTGAGTTTGCCGAAGCCCTGGAATTGGCTGATCTACCGCTGATCACAGATATATATCCGGCCAGAGAACGCCCCATCTCCGGCGTAAGCTCAAAATTAATTTTGGAACATGGGTCTGACAAACTTCAGCTAATCCCCAGCATCCAGGCTGTCCATGCCTATCTAACCCCACTGCTACAATCAGGGGATCTTCTCATAACAATGGGCGCCGGAGATATCTGGAAATTGCATGGTTTATTTCTTGAGGGAACGGATTAAATGGCTCGTGTAAACACAATTCCCCCACTTAGCTGGGCATTCAGCGCCATCCTTTTGGGCAGCATCTTCTTTATTGGAGCACTGAGCCTTAATTATGCTCGATTGATAAATGGCGATCGAATAGAATCAATCAATCTCTACGGTCAACGCACTATGAGCCCCGAACGGGTAAAAAGTCTGACCGAGCCCTACCTGGGTAAATCACTTCTGGACTTGAACCTGAAATCCATTCAAAATAGTTTTCTGGAATATCCGCTCATAAGAAGTGCCAAAGCCACGCGCCATTATCCAGGCGCATTGGATATATATCTCTATGACGTACTTCCTGTCGCATACATAGCTATCCAAAAAATAATGACGCTGGATGAGAAAGCTATCCTGCTGCCCCTCCCTGATAAGGGTATGCTCTATAATTTGCCCATTATCACTGGAATCAATATTGAAAGTTTATCCTCAGATATTGGGCAGGTCATTGCTGATGAAACCGTTCAAATGCTTGTGGATTTTTTAAAAAAGGTGCGCCAGCAACATCAAAATATTTATTTGGATATTTCAGAGGTTTCCTATGACAGACGTGGGATCAAACTGATCTCCGCCACCCATGGGACCACTGTGTATCTCGGTAACGAAGAGGATGCTCTCATTAACAGTATCATTCTCGAGAAGTTTATTTCAGATGAGTCAGATTCAGGGATTATCAGTCCCTACCAGTATATCGATCTGCGATTTGATCGACAGGTCATCGTAAAGGAGCGAACACAACGATGAATAGCCGTGGAATATACGTAGCTATAGACATTGGAACTTCAAAGGTCTGTGCAATTGCCGCTGAACCCGATCATGATGATGTTCTCAGAGTGGTCGGTTTAAGCTCTTCCCCATCATCAGGATTGAGGCGAGGAACCATTGTTGATATTCAAGCCACTGCCGACGCAATCCGCAAAGCATTGGATGCTATTGAACTGAGCGCAGGGATAAAGGCTGAAAATGTCACAGTGGGTATCGCAGGAGAACATATTTTCAGTTTGAATGCCACTGGCGTTATCGGTATCGCCGATCCATCAAATCGTTCTGGAGATGGTGAGCTAAAGATTTCAGAAGAAGATGTGGAACGGGTGATTGAGTCAGCCAAGGCAGTTGGCCTGCCCAATGGCAGACGCATTATTCATGTAATCCCACAACAGTTTACTGTAGATGATGAGACCGGTTTGCGAAACCCGGTGGGAATGACAGGTCGCAGACTTGAAGCACAGGTCCATCTGGTCACATCAGCAACTGCCAGTACCAAAAATATCATTACAGCAGTCAGACAGGCAGGCTGTCAGGTCAAAGATTTTATTCTCGAGCCCATTGCGTCTGCCCAATCTGTTTTGACTGAAGAAGAGAAAAAGATAGGTGTGGGTCTTATTGATATCGGAGCCGGAACTACCGACGCAATCGTCATGTCAAAATTTGGTGTTGAACATACTGTCTCGCTGCCCTTTGGCGGAAACCAGGTCACTGCAGACATCGCCAGCATTTTACGAATTACAGAAGAGCAGGCGGATGAGCTCAAATTGAAATTTGGACATTGCTTTACTGAAGAGACCCAAGTGGACAAAGTATTTGATGTCAAGGGTGCCGGTGGCAGGCAAGACCGAAATATGAACGAATCAGAATTTTCCATGTATATCGAAGCGCGTATGGATGAGATCCTTCGAATGGTAAAAGCAAATCTGGCTGAAAATGGGATGTTGAAGCATTTGAACTCAGGTCTGGTTTTCACTGGCGGAGGTTCAAAAATTCCTGGAATAATTCCACTGGCAAAATGCGTATTTGATCTACCTGTCCGTTTGGGAAATCCCATCGGTTTTATCGATACCACTGAGATGATTGATTCTCCTGAATATGCTACGGTGACTGGATTAATTGCCTATGCAGCAAAATTTCAATCTGAAGATAAACTTAGATATGACTCCGGTGCGCTGAGTCGTATGGCCGGTAAGGTCACCGAATTTTTCAAGAAAAATTTTTAATAAGAAACCACATCCAAAACGGAGGATAAGAACATGTTGTTTGAATTTGATAGTTTAAAAGAGCAAAAGGCCCGCATTCGAGTTATCGGCGTGGGTGGCGCTGGCAGCAATGCAATCGACCGAATGGTTGATTCAGAACTTTCCGGCGTGGAATTCATTGCTGTAAACACTGACGCCCAGGCTTTGGATCACAGCAAGGCAGACGTTAAGATTCAGATCGGCAAAACAATCACGAAGGGTTTGGGTGCTGGTGCCAAGCTTCATGTTGGTGAAGCTGCGGCCGAGGAAGATGCCCAGGCAATTGCAGCAGCCCTGGAAGGTTCTGACCTGGTTTTCATCACTGCAGGAATGGGTGGTGGAACTGGAACTGGAGCAGCTCCAGTGGTGGCCCGTATTTCCAAAGAAATCGGTGCGTTGACCATCGGTATCATAACGACTCCTTTTCGATTTGAAGGACCCCCAAGGGCCAAACGCGGCCAGGAAGGTACTGAAAATCTTCGTAAATATCTCGATACCTTAATCGTCATCCCCAATCAACGGCTACTCTCAATCGTTGACAAAAATACAAGCATGGTGGATGCATTTCTGGAAGCTGATTCTGTTCTTCACCAGGCAACCAGGGGTATTTCAGATCTGATTAATGTCCATGGTCTCATCAACCTTGATTATGCAGACGTTAAAACGGTCATGGAAGGCATGGGCGATGCAATCATGGGCACTGGCATAGCTTCAGGCGAGGAACGCGCTGTATTGGCCGCTCAGACCGCTATCTCGTCTCCTTTACTTGACGATACAAACATTCAAGGTGCTCAGGGTTTATTGATTAACATTACCGGTGGACCAAGCATGACCCTTGCAGAAGTAGATGAAGCCTCTAATCTGATCTTTGAAGAGGTTGGCGACCAGGCAAACATCATTCTTGGTGCAGTAGTTGACCCAAATATGGGTGACGAAATTAGAGTGACTGTGATCGCAACTGGATTTCATCATGATAATGATCTTCGTTTTGACCGGAAAGAAACCCAGGCAGCCCGCCCATATCGACCAACAATTTCGCCCATGGAACCAAGAAAGGACGAAATTAAAATCGAAGCCCAAATACAGGATTTTACTGAGTCCAGGGTCGCTCCTCGTCTGGATAGCTTCCCAGATCGGCAGCAGCTTGAGACACCAACCTATGCAAGACAGCAAGCTGAAGATGTCATCATGCATTTTAGTGATGATCTTCATGTGCCTACCTATATCCGTCGTCGAGAAGGCATAAATCTGTAAAAACCCGTTAGATGTCCGCAAGGACTCCCAACCCGCTCAGCGGCGGGTCTAACACCTCCGTTTCCCATAAGCCCTGTTCCGAGTGGAGCAGGGCTTTTCCCGACCGCATTAAACTTCGCTAATACTCACAAATAGTTTTAATTATAGTGGCGCTATGTCACTCCTCTCTTGAAGGCAGTGACCCGCTACTGTTATTTATTGAGAATAATAAAGAATGGAATTAACCGATGAAGGTTACTGTTTTCATGGCAATTAGTTTTGATGGGTTTATCGCTGACGAAAATGGCGCTGTTGACTGGCTGAATGCTTTGTCTCAATCTGAACCTGGGAATGGTGAAGATTATGGATACTCCGCCCTCCTGGCCAGCGTTGATGCATTGGCTATGGGTCGCAACACCTTTGATCAAGTTCTTCTCTTCGAAGGATGGCATTATGCCAGTTTGCCAGTCATCGTTTTAAGCACTCGACCCCCAGCACAGAACATACCCGCTGAAGCACGAGTTTCCTTTGCCAGTGGCAGCCCAGGTGAACTTCTGGCAGACTGGGAAGGTCGGGGCTTCAACCATATCCACCTGGATGGTGGACAAGTCGTTGACGACTTCCTCAGGGCTGATCTCATTGATAAAATGGTCCTGACCCAGGTGCCTGCCGTTCTTGGGAACGGTATTCCACTTTTTCAGCAAGCGCTTGATATGAATATTTGGTCATTGGAATCAACAACCAGCTATCCCAATGGATTTGTCCAACGGATTTTTATAAAGGGAGCGCTTCCAAAAACTTAGGGTCTACAATCTTACCGGGCTTCGTCTCGGGAGCGACTGCGTGGTGACCATCACACCTTGAAGGCGCGGATACTGTGCCATGTATAACCCTTCGCAGAGCTATGATTCATTCATCTATAATTCAGAAATTACTTCCCGAATGGCGGCACCAATTTTATCAATACCTTCAGCTGTGATAGTCAGAGCTGGAGCCAGTCGGACCGTGGTCCTGTGAGTCTCTTTAGCATAAACACCCTTCTCCAGTAGTTTCACAGAGACTTTGTGACCATCCAGACCGGGTTTATCATACATCTCGAAGGCAGTCAGCAAGCCAGCGCCTCGACCCTCTTTGATCTTATCGGGAAATTCAGCTTTTATTTTTGCGAAATGTCCGAGTAAGCGGTCGCCCATTTCCCGGGCATTTTTAGCGAGATCTTGATCAACCATTGCCTTGATGGCAAAGACCGCCGTCACAGAAGCCAGTGGAAAGCCGCCAAAGGTTGATCCCTCTGAACCGGGAGTAAGCACATCAATTACTTCTTTTCTGCCTGCAACGAATGAGACTGGCATGATTCCGCCGCCAGCAGCCTTGCCACATGCCATCAGATCAGGTTTAATATTGAAGAGTTGGTGGGCAAAGTTGGCTCCGGTCCGCGCAAATCCAGTCTGCACCTCATCTACACAGAGCAGAATATTGTGTTTTTTGCAAAGCGCTTCCACCTGTGGAAAATATTCGGCGTCAGGCACAATCACACCTGCTTCACCCTGGATCGGTTCAACAATGAAAGCTGCAATCTTATCACCCTTGGCCTCGAAGATGCTTCTGAGTGCATCAATATCATTAAAAGGGACAGCTTCAATGCCCGGGAGAAAGGGTCCAAAATCTTCCCTGGACATGGGATCGGTAGAAGCGGACACAGCAAATAAGGAGCGTCCATGAAAATTTTCTTCAGCGACAACAATTATAGCCTCGTTACTTGGGATGCCTTTGACGCGATAACCCCAGCGCCTTGAGAGCTTGGCCATGAGTTCTGGAGCCTCAACACCAGCCACTTTGGGAACGACTTTATCCATTTTGGTGATCGCTGTAGCGGCCATGAGGAAAGCAGCCATGTATTTATGGCGGATGGAGCGCGGTACTGTGGGAATCTTCTCGTCCTGAAGATGTGCTACGACTGCATCGACGATTATTTTATTCAATTGCCCCTGGTTAACAGCAGAATAGCAACATAAACCGTCAACCAACTCTTCTTCAATATAAGCTTTTATCCCGGCAGGATCTGGTTTACGGCAGATTAATGTAGAGCTGTCCAGCACATGACTTACAACCACGTCTTCAAGAGGTGAATAATTCTGCCCCCCTTTTTCCAATTCAATCGCTTCATGCTCAGCAGGACTTAAATCTCCAATGCGGATTCCATTGATGGTGAGATCATCACCGTATCCAGAAATATTAAGCGTAATCATTTATCATTCTCCTAATTGTATCAAGCTTTATGATTAGACCGCGGTATGCTGGTCCATTATTTTATTAATCCGGCACTCAACATATTTTAAAATCTAAAGGTAAGCAAATGAGTTACAAAATGTGGATCCACTGCTTGCCCAATCCCAAAGAGCATGGTTGAGAGGGCAACAAATGGGCCAAATTGTAAGCGACGCTGAATTGAAAAGCCCTTAAAGACACCGGTGATTATCCAGAAAAGAGAGGCCAGCAGGCTGGCAACGAAAAAAACATAAATTGCCAGAACCCAGCCCAACCAGAGTCCCACCACCAGACAGAGTTTCACATCCCCCAATGCAAGGGTCTTATCACCGCTGCCGAGCCTTTGTGGAATAACCAGGAAAAGGGACACAATTGCTGCCACTCCCAGACCTGAGAGGGCATTGACAAGGTTCCCAACTCCAGAAATTATAGGTATCAAAGAAACAATTAAAATGATCAAAACGAAATAATTCGGGATAATCCATTTCTTCAAATCAACAACGGTCACACCTAGTAGACCCATACATAATAATGACATCTGAAAAGCCATCGAAATCTCCAGGGTGGTAAAAGACCAGACGCTGAAAGATATGAGTAAAAATTCCACTAAGGTCAGTGTTAAGGATTGTTTTTGACCACAGTGCGGACATCTACCGAGCGTGAGTGCATAGCCAATAACCGGGAGCTTACTGCTCATTCCCATATTCTCATTACAAGCTGGACACGCTGGACTTTTTGAAAGGAAGGGAAGTTCCCGAGAGGTAATTTCGACCAAATATTCGAGCAATATAGCAAGGCCAAACCCAACAAACAAACCGAGCAGAAGCATATTGCCGGGGATCATTTAATCACGAGTACTTTTGATTACATACCTGTCTTCATGGCCTGACCAATATAAAAAACAGGTAGGTAGGTTACGAAAAGTACCAGGGTTATCAAGCCACCAACAAACATGATCATAAGTGGCTCAATCAGTGAAGTCATGCGACTCACCATTGATTCCACCTGTTTGGCATAAAAGTCGGCTGCTTTATCCAGTAGATTGTCAAGTTCACCCGTCTCTTCGCCCGTTGAAATAAGTTGTAACATAATGGAAGGAAATTTTTCAGAGATTCGAAAAGCGGCTGAAATATTATATCCATCGCGGATATACTCTGCAGCAGTTCCAATAGCTTTATAATAAACCTTATTGTTTACCACCCGCTGGATCAGTTTCATAGAGGGAAGCACTGGTACACCAGCACCCAAAAGGATGCCTAAAGTCTTGGTCATCTTATTGTAAATATTGTAATTAATTAATCGACCAAAAACGGGAAATCTTAATTTCATGCTATCGATGATATAACCACCTCTGCGGGTAAGCCCGATCATCCACACGGCAATCCAGCCGACAATGATAAAAAAGACAACCTGCCCAAAATGATCAACAAATGCATCTGAAACGCGCAGTAGTACCATAGTTGGGCCTGGCAGATCGGCACCCAGTGAATTGTATACTTCTGCAAATCTGGGCACAATCCAGATAAGCATGATAGCCATCACAAAGACCAGAAAAGCTAGGACCATAAAGGGATAATAAAGTGCCGACTTTACCTTTTGGTTGGTGTCGTGAACCGCTTCGATATAAGAGGCCAATTGATCAAGAATAGTTTGCAGACTACCACTGACCTCTCCCGCCTTCACGAGAGCGATAAATAGATTATCAAAAGTGCCAGGATGTTTATCCATGGCTGCACTGAGACTCAAGCCCCGACGGATATCGTCAGCTACATTTTCCAATGTTTTTTTGAAACCGACATGTTTTTCTTCTGCCGCGAGATTCGACAAGGACTTCTCAAGTGTTAGACCAGCTGCAAACATGGTGGCGAGCTGACGGGTAAAAAAAACCAGGTTTTTGAGTGGTATTCGAGTCCTTATTTTTGCCAGGGATAAATTGAGCTCCTCAATAAAGTCATCACCCCATTGTTGTTCTGACTTCTTTTTCTTTTTCCCCAGAGCAATTTTATCAAAAGCTTCTTCAGCAGTTGGCTCTGCTTCTGATAACTGCTTTGCTAGTTTTTGATCAAGTTCAGCCACTTAAAAATCCTCAACTGTTGAGCGAAGCACTTCCTCAAACGTAGTTATACCATCTTTCAATTTCCGAATACCCTGCTCACGGAGAGAAATCATTCCCTGCTCAATCGCTTTTTCGCGGATCACTTCCTGGTTGGCATTCTCAAAAACAAGCTTACGGATAGCCTGACGCATTTCCAGCATCTCAAAAATACCTGATCGACCTCTGTAACCGGTCTGGCGGCATTGTACGCATCCCTTCCCGTGGTAATAGACCTGATTATCCGCCTCCATACCCAGACGCGTCAGCTCATCTTTATTTGGTTTATATTCCTCCCGACAATTCGGGCAGATACTTCGAACCAATCGCTGAGCCATCACCAGATTCAAACTGGATCCAACCAGAAACGGGGGGACGCCAATATCAATTAATCGTGTAATCGTAGAGGGTGCATCATTGGCATGGACAGTGCTAAACACCAGGTGACCCGTCAAAGCAAATTTGATGGCAATATCAGCAGTTTCCGCATCACGAATTTCACCAATGAGGAGAATGTCAGGATCCTGGCGCAGGATCGATCTCAGCGTAGACCCAAATGTAAGACCAATTTTCTCTCTCATCTGGACCTGACTGATGCCATCCATCTGATATTCAACAGGGTCTTCAACCGTGGTGATATTGGTCCCTTCACTTTTAATTTCCTTGAGTGAAGCGTATAGGGTAGTTGATTTTCCTGATCCAGTTGGACCGGATATTACAACCATTCCGTATGGCTGCCGAATCCAGCGGCCAAAGGTATTTAATTCCCTTGGCTGAAACCCGAGTGTGGTAAGATCAAGATTAAAACCACCTTTATCCAGAAGACGCATGACAATCTTTTCACCATGAACAGTCGGTAAAACTGAGACACGAACATCAATCTCACGCTCCCCCATCTGAATGCTCATACGACCATCCTGGGGCAAGCGGCGTTCAGCAATGTCCAGGTTAGAGAGAATCTTTATACGGGTTGTGAGACCACTCAATGAAGAGATTGGTGGCGTCATTATTTTTTGCAGTACACCATCAATTCTGATTCTCACATTGACAACGTGGGATTGCGGTTCCAGGTGAATATCCGTGGAACGCTCTTTAATCGCTTCCATGAGGATCAGGTTTACCAGTTTTACAAAGGGGGCATCTTCATCGTTAATACCCTCTTTACCCAGGTCAACCATGCCAGAATCATCTTCATCACCAGAGAATACCTGAATATTTGAGAGTGCCGCATCAACCTCATCGGTCTGGCGAATTCTTCCGTAGTGGTATTCAATGGCATTTTGGAGTGAGGTGGCGCCGGCGACAACCACTTCAACCTTCAGGGAAGTGAGTTTCTCAATTGCATCAACTGTGGCCAGATCTTCCGGGTCTTCCATGGCAACAACGACGGTGGTTTCAGATTTGCCAAGAACAATGGACATATTCTCATAGGCAAAACTTTCAGGTAGTGTATTAACTATGGCTCCCTCCACTTTCATCAAATCATCTTCATAAACAGCTGGATGACCTAACTGCAGTGCATAGACCTTAACAAGATCCGCTTCGGTTATCATGCCCATGCGAATCAATAGTTTACCAAGTTTTTCCTTGGTAGTTGATTGTCTTTCCAGGGCTTGACCGAGCTGCTCCTGAGTGATGACGGCCTCATGAATGAGGATATCACCGAGTTTCTGAAATTGAGGGTTGAACATAGCTTAGCTTCTTTCTATAGTCTTATTGCATGGTCCTGACGAGTTGAATATCCGACTGGTCGCTGCTGATGCTCTGAGGATCTAACAAGGTCCCCCAAACTAAAGCACCAAAGGGATTATAGGAAATTGGATCCCCAGCCGCATCGAAGTTTGGTGTACACAAGCCAGCAGCGAAAAAGACCGTAATCTGCGCAATACCCTGGGCGTTCGTTTTTACAATCGGCATCCCTGTATCCGGATCTAGTGGGTCCCATGCAGCAGCACCAATGGATCCAAACAGAATCCGCGCATTTTTAACAGGGTTGTTGTAATAGTCAGTCAGTATCGCTGTAAGTGTAATACCTATTTGAGAAGGATTGGGGTTTAAGGCTGGTTGGAAATCGTAAAACTGTGCAGACGGGATGACCAGGAGATTCCCAGGATAAAATGGTAGAATCTGGATACTGTCGGCGTCTTCGTTGATAATAGCCCTGATGGTGTCACCATCGGCACCCCAAGTCCTGGCAATAATTTTCAAAGTGTCAAAAATAACACCTGAATTATAATACAGTCTTGTCCAGGCCATTCCATGGTAGGCATCCCCATTAATGTTTTCGTTGTTGGTGTAAGATTCACCAATAATGTTGCCAATATTTGCAGGTTCGAGGGACCAGTATACTTGCGTACTGTCCTCGACCGGGTTGGTGTATTGATCCCATACCAGGGCTGCAGCTTCCAATTCATAGAAACCTCCTCCAACAGGAGTAATGGCATTAATATCAATATCAGCATTAATTTGAGCAGGCAATCCTGATCTGATAATAACGGGACTTCCCGTTGAACGAATCAGACGGCCACCTGTCGTCGATGTGCTAATAGTTACCTGAACTGGACCAGCCTCTGTCCCAGCGTTCAAGGTGGCACTTGCGATACCATAATTGGTTTCGGCTGTCACTATATCACCAACACCATTCAGGTTTGAGCCTAGTGGAGCGGGACCGATCTTAAAGGTTACCAGATAATCTTCATCAACAAGCTCGCCTCGGGCATCTCTGACCTCAGCAAACAGGGTCGTTGATTCAGCTCCCCAGCCTCCCTGGACAACAATGAAATTGGGGTTTACAGGTGCAATGATAATGTAGGAGGCTTCCGATGGGCGTACTCTGATGAGTACAGAATCTACTGCTATTCCAGAGTGAGCATAAACTTTAGCAATGCCCGAAGAATCCCCCATCGTAAAGATTGCTGAGGCATGTCCTTGTGCATTTGTTAGCGTAAAGGGGGTGATAAAACCAATGTCAGTATTAAAAGTGACCTCAGTGCCAGCATCCACGGCAAAACCATTGGAGTCAGAGACAAACAAACTCAGGGCTGAACTAATTATCGTCGGTTGACCCTCTGGGGGCAGCTCATCATAATTCGTCGTCATATTTATAAATGCAGGAACTTTTGGAGACTCGAAGGCGAATTCTCTGATTTGAATTTCCACGGTGTCCTGAATGGTACCATAAAAGGGATGCTCAACAGAGGCAATTATTAGAGCCACCTGATCACTGGTTATCGTTGTTCCAAGATCTGAAAACACAGTTTCTGCAACACCTGCTTGATTTGTGAATTTTGGAGAGTTGATCGTACCTATAGAGGCTGAGAATCTGACCTGGATTGTATCAATCCCAAAGTTGTCAGCATCCTTAACAACGGCAAATATACGCGAGACAGTTACCCCGTTATCAGCGTAAATCGTCGTATCAAGTGTGTTGACAGATAAAAAATACTCCTGGGCAGCAACAAAATTAATAGTCACCGTGTCTGCAAAGGCCAGTGCAGAATTTGAGGCATTTTTTAACAATGAGCCGAATTCATAAACACCGGGGTTTTCTTCGACCAGAGTTTGAATTGTTTCTGAAGTCACTGAAGCTTCAACTCTCACCGTTCCGATCTGGCCCTCATTGTTAGTAAAGGTCACATGACTGGTTCCCAGCGCATTTGTAGAATCAGAACCTCCATCCAGATAGCCTATGGTAAGACCTTCAAGAAGCCGATAATTCACAAGCACATTTTTCACGGCAACACCCAGGCTATCGCGAACATTAGCATTAATGGTTGCGGTATAAGTTGTGTCATCTTGAAATACCAGGACTCTTCCGGACCCTGGGGAAGTCGTCGCAAAGAACGAGGAAACCAACGCCTCCATGGGCAACACATTGATCAAAACGGTATCTCGTACGGTATTGTTATTTGCATCTGTATAACGTGCTACGATCTTCAGGTTTTCTGCAGGCTGGCCTTTGTCATCAAAAGTAGCAACCGCCTGTCCTGATGAATTCGTAGCAATATTCGAAGCAATCGCTCCAGAGAGGGCCGAAAACACAATGGTTGCCCCCACCTGCGGCTCATTGACTTCATTTGTAAGAATGGCCGTTAAGTGAGCAACCGTCTTTCCATTATCGGCATAAATAACATATCGATCAGAAGTCAGATTGAGGTTGTACAAAATTGGCTCATCTACTGCATCCGTGGGTTTTCGCGTATCGCAACCAACGAAAATGAGAATCGTTAATAAACTCAGTAGAATTATTCTAAAACTGAGATTCTTCATATTAAATCCTCCTTGAAAAAGATTAGAGTTATTCCGTTTCAACAGGAACCTCCTCAGCAGATTCAGTTTCGCTCGATTCATCAAGATTGAGGAATTCATCTTCGAGATCTAACATACGATCCGTTTTCGATATTCCCGAATAAGTATCCTTAATGATGTGGGGAGTGATCTCGATAATTAGATCTTTTTTGGTTTCCTGAACAAATTCATGCTTGAAGAAGCGACCGATATATGGAATTTTGCCCAGAATGGGGACTGTGTTTGTAATTTTTTTCCGATCGACAGCGAGTAATCCAGCGATGATAATAGGTTCTCCATCTGGCACTCGAACTGTGGTTGTTGATATTCTTCTGTTGACCCAGGGAATATTTTTTTGTGGACCAACAAAATCATAAAATGAAGAAATTTCAGGTGTTACCGTGGCTGTGATAAATCCATCTGTATTCACATTTGGCTTCACATGGAGTTTGATACCAACGATTTCACGCTGAACTTGAACCTGACCACCCACGCCACCACTGGAGAGGATGTAAGGAATAACATCGACCATTTCAATAAAGGCTTCCCGTCCATTTAATGTGACTACGGAAGAATTGGCCAGAATTTCAGCTTCGTTGTTTTTGAGCAACATATCAAGAGTGATATCGAAGGCCGATAGCTGACGCGAAAAACCAATCTCATTGGCTGGGTCAATGCGCTGGAAATACATATTATCAGGGGTCCTACCATTGGGCAGGGCGCTGAACTGCTCGATCACAGACCCATCTGACTGGGTTTCCTGGGACATTCCGGCAACCAGACTTCCACCAATTTGACCAAGGGTGGGAGCGGCATTCTCAGCAATAATTGTTGTTATTTGAGCCAGACGGGACCAGTCGATGCCGACTCTGTTGTCACCGGCGAGGGTGACTTCGATAATGCGAGCTTGCAACATGATCTGCAAGACAGGTACATCAATACTGGTAATGATTTCCATAATTTCTGAAATACTTTTTGGGCTGGTATGGATCAGCAATTTATTGCCGCCAAGATCAACCGTTATCTTTTCAGTGATATCCTGGAGAATAACTTTGACTTCGGCTGCATTCGCGTACTGCAATGGGACCACATAAGCTTTTCCGCCGATTTCTTCTGACAAACGGTCGGCAGTAGCAACTAAAAAGGATTTTCCAACCAATTCATAGCTTAGACCGGCTGCTCTTACAACCAGATTCACGGCCTGTTCAATTGGAACATCATCCATATGAACAGAAATCCTGTCCTGACTATTTACTTCAGGACTGGTGACAATATTATAGCCACTCTCATCAGCGAGAATTGAAAGCACTGTGGGTAAATGGGCATCTTCAGCGTGAATTGTGACCAACTTCTGTCCAATTGAATTGTGGGTGGCGTCCTGAGACAGGCCAAAATTGGCCATAATCAGCATGAGCACGCTTATGAGAATATATCTACTCGTTTTCATTAATAATCTTCCTCTTCTTCAAATTGTGGACCACGTGTCATACTTCGAGCTGCTTCAGCAGTAACTGTTCGCCCCTGAATTGGATAGAATTTGGCCTCGCCATCTCGGTAGGCTACAATTCCGTTTTCACTGATACGGGTTATTTTATACTTCCCAACCGTATCTCCGACTTTTACCTGGTGTTCTTTTTCCTGGAATTCAATCGTCGCCCGAGGTGGATTGAAATTCATATACAAACCACTTACGCGCAGGGTGTTTGCCTGCATGCTCTGAATCAAGCGACCCATGTCATCGGTAAGAAAGACAACTTTGTTCAACTTCATGGGATTGTTCTTAAGGCTGAACTCAAAAGTCTCCCGTCTTTCTAACTGTGTTTCCAACTCGCTGATCACACGTTCCAATTCCTCATCTGTGCCAATGCTAATTTCAGCTGAGGCTTTGATAATTTTTTTTCTGGTTTGCTGAATACCATACAGGTTATAAGCTTCCCAGGCAAAGATGACAACACCAGCAATAATAGCCAGAGACCAGAAAAAGCGTGTCCGTCTATCCATTGTTCTTACCTTTCAGAAGTGTGAGCGTCGAAATTTTTAATTCAATATTCTGCTCCGAGAGAATGTTTTCATCACGGGTGTTTTTGAGGCGCTCAATTCCGTTTTTGACATGAAATTCGTTCACTTGAATCAGTCTTACAGAACTTTCAAGTTTTGTCATCAACACGCCAAACTGTTTATAGTTACAGCGAATCTCAAGATCATAAGGTATCTCGATACTATTTCTCCCTCTAATTCTGGGCTTGGGACGCATAAAGATGGTGGTTATCCCCAAGCTATCGAGCGTGGTGGTGATAGAGTTCAAAAACGTCATTGAAGCGTCACCGGCTACATCATCACTGGCATTCTCAGCTAGATTTTCCTCAAATAGGTTATAGACGCGATCCAATTCATTGGACAATATCTGGGCGGTGATCAGTGTCTCATTTAGTTTGGATATTTCCCTATCCAGATAACGAATCTCTGCCGGTTTATCGCCATAGACAAAGTTGAGTACGTAATAAAAGCTCAGATCGAGAATCAACACTGTAATTCCAAGAATCTGTACGCGTTTCATTGTTGGCTCCCCTCTTTCTTCGTCCTTTTATCTCGGGGATCCGGTATGTCCAGGGTGGCCCGTACTTCAAAATTAACAACATCTTGATTCAGAATGGTCATTCTTGAATAGCTGGAAAATTTTATATCAGAGAAATCTGCCGCAAATACTTGATCATTTTCAAGACGATCAATAAATTCCTCAAGAATATCGAACTCCCGTTCATCAGGATAAATGCGGGAGACACCGGCCATTGTCAGGTATCTATCCTTAAAAGTGAGATGGGTTATAGCCATATCATGAGGAAGCAATCGGCCCAGAGCATTTAACTTTTCTGCCCACAGCGTTCGACGCCCAGCCAATTCTGACATTGCCAGGATATCACTTTTGGCGAGGTTTTTCCCCTCCTGCTTCAATTCATTTATTTGCATTTTTATTGAATCCATCTGCGCTTCTTTTTCAGCCATAATTCCAGCATACAGGGTATTTTCAAAGATCAGATAGGTTAGACTAGCTACCAGGATCAGTACAATGCTGCTAAAAGTGGCCCAACGCCCCTGTTCACGGCGACGCTCCAATCGAGCTGCTTTGCTTGACGCCTGATTTAAATTGATTTTAATGACATTAATCATGATTCCTCGACAAGAACTTCAATACGTTTTTAATCATTCACTTGAGTTGTTCAACAATTGATTTTTCAGACCTGCTTGCGGACTATTCCAACAATCCACGCATGGCGTATCCAATGGCTACTGCATAAGCGCCATGATCTTTGATATCCCCATGCATATCATGGTGAAGTTGTGCCATGGGATTATACACTTCTGCTGGCACATTTAAGCGACTGGAAATAAAGGTATCTAATTCCTTTATGCTTGTAGATGCACCAACTAAAAGGATTTTGTGAAAATAACTTTCGTTGCTTTCCTTAATATAAAAGCGCAGTGATCTGCGAATCTCATCTACGAGATTGTCGTAAATGGTATGTTCAGCAACGCTTACTGTGAAATCTTTTTGCTCAGTCCCGGCAAGTTTCTGCGACAATTCATTGAATTCTGGATCACATTTAACGGCTTCCGCTTCGGTATATCCAATTTCCAGCTTCTCGACCAGTTCCTTGGTAAAATGATGGCCTCCGATTTGAATATCTCGCGTAAAGAAGGGCGCCTGCCTGCCCCAAACAACCAGAGTTGATGATACGGCTCCAATATTGAGAAAGACATTGGCTCCATCTTCAGGCAAACCGTGCTCAATCACATATGAATTGGCCATGGCAATCGCTTCAGAGTCTACAATCCCCGGACGAAGACCGAAATTTTTGATCATCTTGAGATGGTTTTCAAGATTTCGCTGGGTTGAAGCAACCAGAAGGACATTCATCTTGTCCATTTCTTTGGTATCTTCCCCCAAAATCTGATAATCCATGAGGGCATCTGTACCATCCATGGGGATATGTTTGCGGGCTTCAAATTGGAGCGCCGAGGATAGTTCTTCCTCATCATCCGTATTCATCATTTTCATCTGACGAATGCTGGATTGTTGATTGCTCAATCCAGTGGTCAGGGTCTTCACCCTGCGAGGACTGATTTTCATGCGCGTCATCAATCGCACAGCTGCAGCAATAATGGTAGCTTCATCCAGGCGTTCAGGATCATAGCCCTTTGCCCTATCAAAGACGGGTTCCATTCCAAAGTTTTGAAGGGTATAGCCCTTTGGAGTCTTTTGAATTTGTACAATCTTGATCTGATAGCGACCAATGTCAATTCCAATACTCATTCGCCTAAATATTCTCCTATACCTGCTAATTCCAGACTTGAACTACCATCTGCATTTTTGGTTTCGGGCCACTCAGGTGGTGGAAAATCCCGTAAATTTCTATCGTAGTGATAATTTTTTTCATAGCCAATACCAGGCGTAATGTTATAACCCCCGGTGGAAGGCTGCGGTGAATTTCTTTTCAGGTAACCACGTTTGTCTTGAACCACGCTGCCGTGTATTGTCACAGTGCCGCGTATATCAGAAGATCCGGTGGAGGCAGCGAAAATAGCTCCTCTCCCATCTCCTTTAATCGGAGAAAACAAGGGTGGAGGAGTCACATTGTAAAGAGCCGTGCTGTTTTGCCAGTACTGAATCATAAATGATTCATTCATAGCGATCATGGCTGCATTAATAAGAATATCCTGACCCCCGGCCTGACGATTCCTTTTGCCATTTGCATTGGTATTTGCCACAATGATATTCCCACCGGACAAGAGACCCATGCGATAGGGCGAGCCATCAGGAACAATCCCATTGCTGTGACCTTCATAGACCAGATCATCCATAATCCAAATATTGCAATTCAACTCCATGAGAGTTGTGTTATCATGATATAAGCGGTAGGTCACTGGTCCTGATGTAGCCACCGTATAGCGGCCACTGACGATACCTTCCACCTGAACCTGACCACCCTCAATCCAGATCACGGCTTCGCTGGCTACAATGGTCTGATCAATAATAAAATTATTAACGTTAGTGGGCATGGGGAAATCAAAATGTTGAAACTCTATATTTCCATAATAAATAGCCGGATTACCGCCATTCGTGTCGCGGAAATGTTTTGGATAATACATGCGCATTTTGTTATTGAATATGGCCAGTTCAGCGGCAGTCGTTCCCGGACCAAATTCAGGTGGAATGAAATAGTTCCACTGCCGTACTCTAAAAGCGCCTCCGGTTAAGAACTGAATATGCGTCATGATGTGATCATCGTGATCATCCGGATCTGTAGAAAAAATATTAATATCGCTGTCACCATTAAAAATGAAATCAGCCTTGGATTTCAGTAATTCTTGCCCCTCATAGGGTGGCCAGGCAATCTTGGGCATGGAGTCCTCAAAAACCCCTTCAAAAATATCCTCATCGCAGGACGATCCGTATCTGAAGTCTCCCGCAGTATATACCTCACTATACTCGGCAATTTCACCATCTATCATGAGATTGATAAACTCCGGGCAACCGAAATTACTCATGGTGATATTATCATTTGAGTAGACCAGCCCCTCCAATATTTCACCCGCTCCAAAATTGACCGTCGTCCCTAACCATGGACCACCACCAGGGGCTTCTTCATTGGTGAGATACATAAATTCCTCAAACCCGCGGGCGCCATAATTCAACTCCATGGTGTAGGTCACTTCAATGGGCTCATTTGAAAAGCTGTTGTAGGTACTATAACCGGTGGCCCTGCCATGATGGACGCTGCGATGGGTAAAATCGTCTGTGATCATCGCTCCATATACATCTCTATAACCGCCCACCATCTCCGGGATTTCCTGTTCCTCCAGGGTGGTGTCGGCTCCGGCAGCGAATCCTGGGCCTTTAATGAGACCGTTGATCTCTTCAGAAAGTCCTGAGAGTGCGTTGTAGCGTGCCCGTGTTTCAGCAAAGCGTTGCATAAAGAGGATGCGTTCGCCCATGACAAAATGGAGGTAACCAACTGTATAGCCCAGACTGATCAGCACCATTAGCAGTGATATGAATACTACAAAACCGTTTTGATTGCGAATGAATGTTCTCATCATGGATTTCGCCCTCTTCTATTGCCCCCAAAATATTTATCCCTTGCCCAGAGTATGCGATTGAAGGTCACATACTCAACCATTTCTTCGCCCTGATACTTGGTGGTAACCGCTATAACCAGATCAAGCAGATAAAGGCTATTGTTTAGTCGCTCCAATACATGATTATTCAAATCATAAGCTTCCCGGGAAGGTGGGTCATTCTTGAGCAGTTTTATCTCAAACCTTTCCAACTCAATTACCCTTTGCCCATCACTTCTATAAGTTCCATCTCTGGGCCATTCAACATGCTCGAGAAGGGCTTGCCCATTCTTAGTCAACCCTCGCTTTTTTGAACCTTCAATATTTATGTTGGGCTGCCCTGGTGCCTGGTCGATTAGCAATCCATAATACCCATTCCAGGGTGGCCTGATCGTAATTTTGTCGGCCGTTTCAACATAATTAACGATAAGCTCGACCGCTTCGTAGCCCCAGAAACGAACTTCTTTGGTAACCCAGTCGTCTTGATAAGCCCCAACAATAGTGGTAATTCCACTTCCCAGTCCTATTGTTGCAATTGCAGCAATAGTCAAGGCTGCCAGCAGCTCAACAAGCGTAACACCAGCGGAATAGATTCTATTGGGACTCGTTACTCGCATTACTTCTTAAAAACGGAATATTTCATCCGTAACTCCTTGGGCTCACCATTCACATCTCCAAGATGGTCTTCCCATTGTATATATACTTCGAGTTTATAATATGGATTATCGGTTAAATCATGTATGGTGTAATCCTGCCGAATCGGTTCTCTGTATATTTTTGCCTCAAAGTACTCCATATCTGTTTCATCATCAGAATCAGGATTATAAAGCCGGACAGAACGGCCTTGCCTGTCCCCCTGTAGATCAAATGCTGAAACCTGACCATCAATAAGACGCGCCATCCAGAAATCCATTTCATTCGTGAGTTCTTCGAGAGCCCTCTGCTGCATGATGAGTTTGCGGGATTCAGTCCGTGCATAGTTCACACCGTAAAACATGGTAACTGAGGTGGCAGCCATGATCAGAATCCCAACCATCACTTCGATGAGTGTAAACCCTGAGGATTTTCTCAATTCCCATGTCTGCCAACCCTGTTTCAATTATAAGATACCCTGCTCAAACAATTTGGGATTGTCTGCAATTTGAGCAGCAGATGCCCTGGTGATTTTACCCTGACTTACAAGCCGTTGTAGATCCTGATCCAAAGTTTGCATCCCATCAACACCACCAGCCTGAATCACTGAAGGGATCTGATATATTTTGTCTTCACGTATCAAATTTCGAATAGCTGAATTGGCAATCATGATTTCGCAACCAGGGACGCGACCTTTATCGTCTTTGGTTTTCAACAACTTTTGGGCAATGACCGCCACCAGACTTTCAGAAAGCATGGAACGAACCTGACCTTTCTGAGCGACTGGAAAAATGTCAATAATACGGTCAATGGTTTTTGAGGCACTGGATGTATGCAGTGTTGACATGACCAGGTGACCAGTTTCAGCAGCCGTTAAGGCCAGTTGAATTGTCTCCAGATCTCGCATTTCTCCAACCAGAATGACATCTGGATCCTCACGCAGTGCTGATCGCAAAGCATTGGCAAAACTGTCTGTGGAAATTCCCAACTCGCGTTGATTCACCAGACAGTTTTTACTCTCGTGGTAATATTCAACAGGATCTTCGATGGTAATGATATGGGCTTCACGATGTTCATTAATGTGATCCACCATGGCTGCCAGCGTTGTCGATTTTCCAGATCCAGTGGGTCCTGTTAACAGAATGAGTCCCCTATCCTTCATGGCAAGTTTTGCCAGGACAGGTGGGACATCCAATTCATCAAAACCTTTGATTATGGTAGGAATGGTTCTAAAGACACCGGCAGTGCCACGAATTTGACGAAAAAAGTTGACTCTGAAGCGTCCTTTTCCTTCAAGCTCGCGCGAAAAATCAATTTCTTTCCTTTCATGAAAGCGTTTCAGTTGGTCATCATTCATGACCTCACGAGTAATAGCCTCCATCTCCTCTTTTGTCAGTAGAGGCATATTCAATCGCCGCATGGTTCCATTAATTCGAACCATAGGGATCGCCCCAACACTTAAATGAAGATCTGAAGACCCGCTTTCAAGCGAATAGTCAAGTAATTGGTCTATCTTGGATGCCATAAATTCTATTCTTCTTCGTCGAAGCCGTATCCGGTGAATTTGCCATTTTCAGTCTCGTAGCGAACTTCATGACCGGCCCCTTGCTTCATTTCCTCAGTACTTAATGCTGTGATTTCTGAAATTCCGTCACCACCACCAATGATTGTGAATACCCACTGCCGCTTGGTTGCACTCTTCATGGAGATGTATTTGGGTTCCAATTGACCCTCGACATCATCTGGCCATTCGCCTCTGTCCTGGTAATACATCTGAGCAGCATTCCAAATGGATCCGATAGCTGATTGAGCATCTGAGGCATAGGCCCCTTTTACATAGTTTTGATAGATGGGAAACGCTACAGCAGCCAGAATGGCAACAATAATGACAACGACCAACACCTCGATCAGGGTGAAGCCGGATTCCCGGGTTCTCAGGTTCTGATACATCTTCTCTCCTTAAATATTATAATGCTGTTGTACTCGTTTTAGCGGCGCAAGATACATTTCACATCAGGGACATTCAAACCGTACACAATAAAGAAATGATAACAGAATTTTGACCTATATCACATGGGAAAAAAAACAGCCGCGATGAATATTGAGTATGGGCGCGCTGAAGGGCTTAATAATGATTTTATTAGTCATGTATTATGACTGATTATTAATCATATATTTGGCGAATTTATTCGACTGCTAACACGCAAAAATCCGAGAAAATCTTTGCTTTCCGATATGAAAAAAGACCGATCCATCTGACTGGTCAGTTTTGAATTCGGGAGGCCCTTGATAATGGAGAATCTAAATCATGTCATCAAAGCCAGGATGGCGAATAAATCAATCCCCCACAACATCGGTGAGACTTCATCAGATTTTTTATTGATGATTTTTATGAAGGTCCAACTGAGAAAACCCCAGATAATACCCTGAGTGATACTAAAGGTTAGCGGGATAAGCAACATGGCAATGAATGCCGGTATAGCATTATCCATTTCGCTCCAGCTAATCTTCCGCACTGGTTTCATCATGAAAACCCCTACCAACACTAAAGCAGGTGCCGTCGCAATTGCTGGAATTATGGAAAGCAGGGGTGATAGAAACATAAATGGTAGAAATAACAACCCTGCCACAACAGCAGTCAGCCCAGATCGTCCCCCTTCCTCAATGCCCGTTGCAGATTCAATGTAACTGGTGCCGGAGCTGGTTCCCAGGAGTCCCGAGATGCTTGTTGAAAAACCATCAACCAACAGTGATTGTTTAATATTACGGGGCTCCCCATCCTCATTTTTCAGATCACCCGCCTCAGCAACGCCTACAAAGGTTGAGATACTATCAAACATATCCGTAAACAGAAAAGCGAAAACCACTGGAATCATGGTAAACTTCAGTGCTCCAACCAGATCAAGGGCAAATATGAGTGAAAAATCAGGGGCTGAGAAAATACCATTATAACTTACTAAGGTAGGTGTTCCGAAATTAATGGAACTGGCATCGCCCCATAGCCGACCAATTGGAAAAGCCAGAATCGTGGTCGCTATGATCCCAATAATCAGGGCCCCCCTATAATGGGCAACCACAAGAACAGAGGTTATCAGAAGACCAATCAAAAAAGTAATCACTGCGGGTGTGAGCTCACCGAGACCTACCAAAGTTGCCGGATTGGCGACGATAAAATTTGCGTTCTTGAATCCAATAAAGGTGATAAACAGACCAATACCTGCGGCTATTGCGTAGCGCAATTGGGTCGGTATCGCCTTTACGATGAGCGTTCGAATATTAAAAATGGACAGTCCTAGAAACACAAGACCTGAAAGAAAAACAGCGCCCAGAGCTGTTTCCCAGGGAATGCCCATTCCCAGCACGATGCCGTAGGTAAAAAAAGCATTGATCCCCATGCCGGGAGCGACCAGGATAGGATTGTTGGCATAAATACCCATGGCGATTGAACTAAAGGCACTTACCAGTACCGTGGCTGTCAAGACAGCGGGGAAGGACATTCCCGTCGCGCTCAGAATTGCGGGATTTACGATAATAATATACATGGTAGCCAAAAAACTGGTTATACCGGCCAGGACCTCTGTTTTGACATCGCTTCCCAAATCACTCAAATCAAAACGCTTCAGCATCGTAAGACTCTCCCTGATTTATTAAAATGTTAACCCCCTATTATAAGACGTTTTCAGAGTCAGGCAATTTGAGTAATAGTTAATTCCTTTGCGGGGACGAAAGATTCTGCAAATCTCCGGATAGGTTGTTGAGATATACTGACTATTAAATTCGTAAAAGAATTTCTGCTCGATAAGCAATCAGCTATTCCTTTTCCCTTATTCATTCTTAATTTTTCATTCATCAATAGGGGCCGTAGCTCAGTTGGGAGAGCGCTGCGTTCGCAATGCAGAGGTCAGGAGTTCGATCCTCCTCGGCTCCACTGGTCTTCGTTCAAATGCCAATTTGAACGAAGACCACCCCGGCGTAGCCCATAGGGCGAAGCCGGGATTCCCATAACCCTAACATATAAAGCATTTGAACTACGCCCGAGCAGGCTGGAACCGATCATGGGAAACAATTTAAAACCATCATGTTTATCTTATCAGAAGCGAATCAGATCCTTTGATTCAAAAGACACAGCTTTAAAATTTGAAAAATATCTGAAATCACACTCTGGCAGAGCTTTCTCAGCCAAGCATTTTTAGATTAAACGAGGGGGCAAACAAAATTGATTCAAAATCCTTCCGCAAAATAGTTACATTAGGTATTTAAGAGATCCATTGCTCTTTTTTCGACATATCCCTTTTTTTCAAGGAGCTCTCAGCTATCGCTTTACAGGATATAATCACGATTAAAAACTAAATTGACAGGATTTTTGTATGCGACTCTCTTCACTGCCTGGCCTCCTCACTGGTTTATTAACAATTCTGACTTCAGTTGAGGCCTCTGACCCTCCCCGCCTAAAAATTTTACACCCTCAACCTGATATGCAGTTCTGGGTAGATCAGATTGAAGTAGCCGGTGATATACCTGCTGGTACAGCTGTGACTATCCTGGGTATACCAATGGTCCCAGATGATGCAGGTCGTTTTCGGCATATGATCACCCTGGATAAATCTGAGACTTTCATATACCTTTCCGAGACCAGAGACAATCACACATCGCTTGATACTATTCGAGTCTTCCACAGAAACCTGGATCACCTTGCTGCCGATAGCAGCTTCATAAACAATAACGTCCCCGAGCTATTGGAGTTAAAACTTGGCTATCCAAAAAGTGGTGTATTTCGAGGCTCGGAAGTTAGCCTCAGGGGGAAAACTCATCCCGATGCTATCCTGACAGTGAATGGGGATACTCTTGTTGTATATCCATCCGGCGCATTTACCACTCATGTTGAGGTGTTGGAGGATGAAAATATATTTGATTTCACAACATCCTGGAATGGAGTGGAACTTTCGGAGCGTCTTACCCTGAGCAAGCCTCCCTCCAAACCACCGAAAAATGAGCTTGATCCTGGTAGTGCCTGGCCACAAACAGAAGAATGGATCCTGGCAGGCGATCACTTCGAGGCAAGCATTCGAGGACCACAGGGAGTCGATGTATATTGTAAAATTCCCGGAGCCAGCCACTGGCAGCTCATGTCTGAAGTTAAACCAGGCCAATATCAGTCCTACTTTCACCTCCTGGACATAGATGAAGAGCTTAAAACGCCTGTGTTATATCGAATGGGCTTCTTCTCTCAACGAATCAGGAGTGCACCGCTTCGAATCCTGACTGACGCCTTGGGCGGTCTCACAATTCACGGAGATACTCGGGTCTATGATACACCAAGCACTGACCAGCTATTTTTCCCCCTGGCTGATTCGGTATCAGTCCAGATTATCGGCTTGGTTAATAATATGTATCATATCAGACTTGGTGAATATCGCACTGCCTATGTGATCGCGGATCTAGTGGAGTTGGATGATTCGAGAAAATTGCACTCAGCACAGTATCTGGGATCTGTGCGCTCGGAAAATATAAACGATTGGACCGTGTTTCGAATCAATACGGGGGACCTGCGTTTGCCTTTTGAGTTGAAAGAGAAAGCAGTGCCTTCAAGATTGGAATTGAAAGTATATGGAGCCAAGCAAGGCTGGGAATGGACCACTTATCCAGAGGATGATTCAGCTATTGCATTTTTAGAGCGATCTCAACCAGAAGATATGGTCTGGCAAATGGATTTCTTCCCTGCCCAGAAATTCTGGGGCTGGTATGGCCGATACGAAGGTAATGACCTGGTGATCGGAATCAGAAAAGCACCACATATTTCGCCCGACTCACTCTTCGCAAATGTTATGATTGAAATCGACCCCGGTCACGGAGGGTGGCAACGAGGTGCCGTTGGTATCACTGGCTATGCTGAGGCTGATGCAAATCTTCGTTATTGTTTAAAACTTGAAAAGAAGTTGATCGACGCTGGTGCCAAAGTCTTTATGACGCGTCGTGATGACCACCAGATTGATCTTGATGAGCGCGCCAGAATTGCACGTAATGACAGCGTCCATATTTTTGTTATGGCCCACAACAATGCGCCGGGAAGTAGTCGAAATCTTGAGGAAGCCCGGGGAGCCTCAACGTTTTATACCTGGCCAAGTGCCAAGCCCCTCAGTGACAGTATATACCCTCATCTGCATAATATGGGCATCGACACATCCGGGAAGGTTTCCCGTTATTATTACTACCTTACTAGACAGACAGAGTACTTAGTTTATCTGATTGAAGGCGCATTTATGACCAACCCAAGTGAGGAAATGTTTCTCCTCTCAGAGGAGGGCTTGGAATCCCTTGCCAACGCTGCCTTTCTGGGGCTCGAAGATTTCTTATTGGAGCAGACAACTCCAGTGAGTAATAAATGAGCAGGAAGGCCCTTGTTAGTAGCAACTAAGCGTTCATTTTCAGGTTTCGATCGGCCAGCATTATTTCTAGATTAAACCCTGATTTAATCAGAACGAAGATGTTTAATAATGGTAATGATACATTTTAATGAAGGAATACAATTCAATGTCACTTTTTAGTCTGAGCGCCGTAAAATTACAGGATCTGCCAAAAGATCAGGACGCCTATATTTTTGGGGTTTTTTCTGATACTGGTATTTCAGATAAATTCAAATCGGAGCATCCAAGCCTCTGCAAACAAATTAGCCTGGCTATGGATAGTGGTGAATTTGAAGGCAAACTGAATCAAACTCTGGTTCACTATATGCCTGATTGCAGCACAGCAAAACGATACATCGCAGTTGGCCTCGGTGATTCAAAAAAATACACCTCCGATTATTTGCGGCAAGCGGCAGCAACAGCGGCTAAAAAAATTCTGGATCTAAAGCTCACATCATTTGCCATTGAATTTATGGGCGAAACACAACTGTCTTCTGGTGATGCGCAGGCTCTGGCGGAAGGTCTGGTTTTGGGGAGTTATCGATTTCTGAATTACAAAAAGTCCAGTGACGATTATCCTGGCATTGGAACGGGTCTCGTCATATCCGATTCGGCTATCTCGGCTGCACTCAATTATGGTATGCAGATCTCAGCTGGTGTTGTGTTGGCAAGGGATCTGGGTAACCATCCATCCAATATCGCGACGCCAGGCTATCTGGCAGACACAGCTGAAGCGATTGCAAAACTTGGCGGCATGAAAATTACTGTATTCGAACGCGAAGATTTTGAGAAAATGGGCTTTGGTGCTCTCCAGGGCGTCGCCCAGGGTTCTGATGTCCCACCAAAATTTATTGTCATGGAATATATGGGTGGTGGTCCAAAGACGAAGACCCTTGGTTTGGTTGGCAAAGGACTGACCTTCGATTCAGGTGGTATTTCCATTAAACCTGGAGCCGGAATGGACGAGATGAAGTTTGACATGCTCGGTGGAGCCGCTGTCCTCGGTATCATGTCTATCGTTGCTGAGACCAAACCAAAATTAAATATCATTGCCGTTGTACCATCCACTGAGAACATGAGTGGTGGTGAGGCCTATAAACCAGGTGACATTCTCACAGCATATAATGGGAAAACCATCGAAATTTTAAATACTGATGCCGAGGGTCGCCTCATTCTGGCTGACGGTCTTGCATATATTACGGACAAATACAAACTGGACGGCCTGGTGGATTTTGCCACGCTTACTGGAGCTGTGGTTGTAGCACTTGGCCATAGATATAGCGGTATCATGACCAATGATCAAAATTTTGCAGACCAACTAATCGAACTTGGCCAAAAGACCCAGGATCGTGTCTGGCAGATGCCCCTTGACGATGAATATGCAGAAGATATCAAATCCAAAATTGCAGACCTGAAAAACACAGGTGTCGCCCGAGAGGCCGGGACTATTGCTGCAGCCGCCTTCCTGCGTGAATTTGTCAAAGAAGGTACCCCCTGGTGCCATGTAGATATTGCCGGGTCCGGTTGGTTGAAAAAAGGACGCTCCTATCAACCAGACGGTCCCACTGGAGCCGGTGTCCGGCTCATTATGGAACTCATCAGAAGTTGGGAATAATATTTCAGTGAGACTATATCGTCTTGCCATCGACGGTATGGGCGGGGATAATGCCCCAAAAGCTATTGTGGGGGGCGTCTGTCGTGCCTGTGAAGCCGGTGACCTTCAAATTCTACTCACCGGTGACAAGGATTTACTTGAAGCTGAATTAACTCACTTTCCCAACGTTCGAAAATACATTGAAGTGATTCATGCCCCACAGTCTATTCCTATGGATGCGAAACCCAGGGAGATTTTTGAAAAGTATCCCGACTCATCCATGATAAAGGCTGCTGAAATTGTGTCATCAGGCCAGGCTGATGCTTTGATTTCCGCGGGAAATACGGGTGCCTTGATTCTCGCCAGCGCTCAATCGATCCCCCGCATTAAAGGTGTGCATCGGACCGCACTGGCGGCAGTATACCCTACCAGCAATGCCCTGGACCGAGAAGATATTTTTTCTCTCATTCTTGATGTGGGTGCAAACATTACTGTTGATAGGGATCATATGATTCATTTTGCGCTAATGGGAAGCGCTTATGCCCAAAAAGTAAAGGGTGTGGAAAAACCACTGGTGGGTCTATTAAATATGGGCAGCGAAAATAATAAGGGTGGTCCAAAATATATTGAAGTAAATCGTATACTCGAGTCACTCCCTCATATTAATTTTTATGGAAATATTGAGGGAAGCGATTTGATGAAGGGGGTTATAGATGTGGTTGTTACTGAAGGGTTCATCGGAAATATAGCCGTCAAGACCATGGAAGGTGTTGCCGAAGCTGCCATGGGACTGGGTCGCCTGGCGATTCGGAAAAAACTGATCTGGAAACTTGGTATGCTCCTGCTTTCTGGTGGAATTCGGAAAGTAAAAAAAATTAGTGATTATCAGGAATATGGCGGAGCTCCAATTCTCGGTCTTGAAAAGCTTGTGTTAAAATGTCACGGACGCTCTACACCGAGGGCCATTGAAAATGCCATTAAGCTGGCGGTCAAATGCTCACGAGACGATCTGGTTAACACGATGAAGGTTGCTATCAATTCGTTTGAGCAAGAATTCACCCATCCAGATTATGTCCATATCGCTGGCTTTGATACTTAAGTACTAGTCCTCTAGACTTGAAATATGTATTGATATCCCAGCGCCCTGACTTAAAATTGCTTGAAATTGAGTTGAAGATTGAAGTTTAATAAATATTTATCAAGAATAGCTCAATTTGCTTGTGTTTTTTGTTTGTTTGGACCACTTCTGGCAGATCCGCCCGGCATTAGTGAAAATGCAGAATTGGTTTCATACGCTCAAGACGTTTATCGTCAGCGTGGCATAAACATGGCTCGATCTGCAATCGAGTTGAAGGTAAATGAAACCTGGGGTCGGGTTTTATTTATCAGTTTGGTGAGTCGAACCACCACGCTATCAGATGATCTTTTACAGGCTTTTTTGGTTGGTGGAGCTGTTTCTCAACATGCGATATCGCCTATCGATCATGTCGTTGTGGTGGCGGATGTGGAATTCAGCAACCGAGATGCCATGGTAATGCGAGCTGATGGTGAATGTTGTGAAAATTTGTACAATAACCGTATGACCGTAGATATCTTTACTCGAGATTGTCTACGGATGGAAAAATAAAACAAACTGCATGAATATGAAAAAGGAGAATAGAATGTTCAAGAAATCAATGCTGTTAATTGGGTCGATATTGCTCATGGCCTCTTCCGTCTTCGCCGCCAACCCTTTCGGCGTGGTATCGATCTGGGAAAGGTATGCGGAGGGGTTGGGCTGGGCCGTTGTGGCTTCACTGGGATTTTCAGTGGGTGTAGCAATTGCTCTAAAGGTTTTCGATTGGTTCTCATCCGATATTGATGAATGGGAAGAAATCAAAAAAGGAAACTGGTCTGTCGCAATGATCTTTGTTGCTCTTATCGTTATGATCGGGATTCTGGTACACAAAGTTATTTAAGTCATTTTTCCATGATTCAAAAAAAGGCGAGGAGTTATCTTCGCCTTTTTTTTATTCAGGATTGTTCACTAAGAATTTCTAATTCTTCTAATAGTTCCAGGTACTGATCCTCAAAGGTTTCCTTTTTACTCATAGCCGTCTGGATTTTATCGTACATCGAAGCCTGTTCAGGATCAACAAGAATGGCGTCCTGCTCCTGTATTGCACGGTCGCATTCCTCTATCAGCTTGGAAAGCTTCTTCAGGCGGTTGGCCCGTTTTTTTCGCTCTGAATAGTCGTTCCCCAGCTTTAGATCACCGCTATTGTTAGCCTTCTGTGTCGTTGAGGGTGTTTCAGAAACTTGAGCTTGAGATTTCTTCCAAAGATAGTATTCATAATTTCCTGGAAATATTTGAATATCCCCATGATCCACTTCAATGATCATATTGGTTACAGCGTTTAAGAAATGGCGGTCATGTGATATACAGACCATACTGCCAGTAAAACTGGTAATCGCGTCTTGAACAACATCTCTTGATCGCATATCCAGATGATTGGTCGGTTCATCAAGGAGAATTAAATGAGATGGCCTTGATAGCATTTTCGCTAACGCCAGACGCGAAATTTCCCCGCCACTCAGAACCTTGATTGGTTTGTCAACAGTTTCACCTGAAAATAAAAAACTGCCCAGATAGCTCCTTACCTGCGTCGTTAACCATTTCGGATTCTCGTTTGAGATAAGATCATAAATGTTGCTCTCCAGAGGAAGTGCTTCAAATTGATGTTGGGCAAAATAGGCGCGCTTAACACCCTCACCCCAAACCAGCTTCCCTGCAGAAAGCGGTTCCACTCCAGCCAACATTTTTAGCAAGGTCGATTTTCCTGCCCCATTTGGACCCACCAGCCCTATTTTCTGACCCCGCTCCACACTGAGGGTCAAAGTTTTAAACACTTCCAGCGAATCATACGATTTAGCCACATTGTGAAATTCGGCAATAATTCTTGATGATCGTTCGGGCTGCGGAATACGTACAGAAATACGCTTTTGATCGGCTTCAGGTGGCAAAATGCGCTCAAGTTTTTCAAGCGCCTTCACCCTACTCTGGACCTGAGTTGCCTTACTATCTTTATATCGAAACCGCTCAATAAATTGTTCGGTATCTGCAATCATTTTTTGTTGATTTTTATAGGCAGCAAGCTGCTGATCACTCCTCAGTTGTTTTTCAATCAGATATGCACTGTAGTTTCCTGCATAGATTTGAATCCGCATGTGATCAATTTCAAATATTTGATTGATGGTCTTATCGAGAAAGGTCCGGTCATGACTAATCAGAACCAGGGCTCCTGCCCATTCTTTGAGAAAAGTCTCTAACCAGATCAAAGATGCTAAATCGAGGTGATTGGTGGGTTCATCCAGTAGCAATATGTCAGGTTTCCTGAAGAGTAATTTCGCCAGAGCAACACGCATACGCCAGCCACCACTAAACTGTTCTAAAGGCGTACTCATTTGAGCAGGACTAAATCCTAATCCACCAAGTACCTTTTTTGCCTCTGACTCGATACTCCAACCGTTGAGCCTTTCAAATTCTGCTTGTGTTCGGCCCAGCTTGGCCAGCAGCAACTGGTTGTCTGGCTCAAGGGAAACTCGATCGGACAGGATTTCAAGTTGGGTCTCCAACTCTCCAATTTCGGGGATTTCGTTTAAAACTTCGTGAAGAATGGTTGATTGTGATGTCGTGGTGATTTCCTGAGGCAAATACCCGATGGAAATTTTCTTGTCAACCTGAATTTGCCCGACATCGGATTCATCCTCACCAACAATCATGCGCAACAAAGTTGTTTTTCCAGAACCATTTGCCCCAACCAGGCCGAGTCTGGATCCCTTTTTTATGACCAGATCCAAATCCTTGAATAAGGTTTTGTCAGGAAAGGTTTTGGTGATGCCGTGGAGGTGAATCATAGTTGAGATTAATCCGGTAAATTGTATTCTCGTTTGTCTTTTTCGTCATGCTCCCGATACAAGGTCAGAACGTGACCAATCATACTGACAAATTTTGATTTGCTGCCCGCAAGTATAGCATCGAGGTGTTGCTCCTTTTCCTCTTTGAATGCGATGAATTTAATTTTCACCATTTCATGATGGGTTAAAGCCCTGTCTATACTTTGTATGCATTGCTCGCTGACCCCTTCCTTCCCAATTTGAATTACCGCTTTGAGAAGGTGAGCCTTCGATTTTAAATATTTTTTTTGCTTGGAAGTCAATACGTCCATTCAGTTTCCTTATCCCCTCTCCATGGTGGGAAGAGGTAAATCTTGTGGCAATGAGGAATCGCCTGTTTCTGGTTTTTTTCGCAAATAATCGTTAATCAATAAATAATAGAATCCTACACCAATGGCATATAGCCCAGCAGTGATGAAAAATATTTGATAATACTCTAAATCCATGCGTCGAAGCACTTGAAACACCTTTGAGCTAATAAACCAGGAAGCACTCCAAATGCTGGAGCTCATCGCCGAAATTAACTCCTGATTGCGAGGTCCGACATATTTCATTCCCAGTTCACTCGTGACGGGGCCAGCCATGTTCATCAGAGGCTGTCTCAACATAAAGGCGGCTATTGCCAGGTAAATTGCCCATGAATACGCAGAAGCTATCTGGGTAAAGGCCAGAACGATGAGAAAGAAGATAGCCAGACTCTGGGGAATGAGGATGGCTACTTTAAATCCAAACCTGCGACGGATAATTGGGATTACCAAAGTGGATAGAAAAACAATACCGGCAGTGATTGCACCGATGAGACTGAAGTGTTCTGAATCAAGTTTGAATACGCTATTAAAGAACAGATTGACGAAGGGGATCGTTAGACCGGCCCCAACAGCAATGAGCATATTTGGGAACAATACACGTCTAATCAGTTTCCAATCATAATCAGAGCGCAAAACCTTGAAATTGTTCAAAAAATGACTTGAGGCAGATCGGGGCTTAGCCTCTTTCATGAGCAAAACCAGGAGGATCGACAACGAGCTAAGTCCAATAATGAAAATCATAATATGGAATTCATCCAGAATAAACAGGTGACCTGCAATTTCAATGCTACCCATCCTGGAGAGGATGTTGATAATAGCGCCTGATACGATTGCAGCCAATGACCACATTGAGAAGTTCAATGATATCGCTTCTGAAACAACCTCTTCAGGAGCGGCACGCATGATATAGGGTAGTCCGCAGACACTCAGGATCATAAAAGAAAGTCCCCACCAAAGAAAACCGATGGTTATCCTCGTTTCGTTTCCGGACTCGATAGACAATAACAGAAAGAGGCTGCATGCTGGAACCAGGAGACTGCTCGCCATGAAGAAGGGTCTCAGTGCTTTGCCCTTTATATAAATTCCCAGAGGAAAGGCAAACAATAGAATCCCAAGAAAACGAAATGAATTGAATTGGGCTATCTGGTCATCGGCATAGCCTTTTGTACGCAGGTAAATATTGAGGATCAAAACGAAAGCACCATTAATCAGATGAATCAGAAAAGTTGCCCCTACCATGAACAAAATGGAGCGAGGTATCTCTCGATATCTATTTATGATTGTCAGCATTTCGATTCACACCGAAGGTGGTGTTATTAGTGTTCTGGGTGAGAGCCAGAACCATCCGAATCATCTGGATTTCATGGCTCGCATTCGGAGACCGTCAAAATCGCATTGTTTGCACTGATATCGACGAATTTTGAGGCGAAAAATAAACCCGGTAATTCTTTGAAGTTGATTTCGATGAACGTGGACAAGATTACCTCCACATTCTGGACATGTTGTTAGTTCGTAATACCGAATAATAGATTTTTGCCTGACCCGATATGTCAGGAGCAGAAATGCAATAAGAATGAGTAGTGAACCAACAATATCAGAGGTTTCAAAAAGATCAGTCGTCTCAAGCAAAGTACCCAAAAAATCACTAAAGCCTTGAGTAATTGATTGGAAAAATGATACAATGCCCTTGAATACGATCGATTTGATTTCCATTTGCTCAAACAAAAGGAAAACACCGAAGAGAAAAAGGATTCCGATGAGGATTTCAAACCTGAACTCACTGATCAGTGATTTTTGGTGGCGAATGCTTTTTTTGCGACGTCTCTTTATTTCAGGCTCATTCATAATTCTCTGCTTTCCCCATTCATAATTAGGCTTTTTAAAATAGTTCAAACCTATCCTGAAACACTTAAAATCTTCCCGCATGAATACAATCTCGTAGTTGTATCACTCCTAGCTCACCTTGAATCGATTTGCATTGGTTTGCTTGACGCGTGTTTTATCTTGCCATATGACAACTTTTGATCCGTCACTAATATCCTTCAAATACACATTTACGATGCCTGATTCTCAAGTCTTCGAATTTGAGATTGGACTGGATTCAGCCACCTTGACCTACCAAGTACTCGAATCGCCCTCTCACCCTGAATGGACAGAACTTGGCTATCATATGTGCGAAGGGTGCCTGCTGGCTCATAGTGGAATCCACCGCTGCCCTGTCGCCGTAAATTTACAGGACATTGTAACCACCTTTAGTAAATACATTTCATACAATCTTGTTGATATAAGTATTGAGACGAATGAACGAACCTACTCGAAACAGCAAGTATCAATGCAAAGCGGTCTCAGTTCAATCCTGGGGATAATTATGGTGACCAGTGGTTGCCCATCCCTTGACTTTTTGCGTCCAATGGTAATGACCCACTTACCCTTTGCAAGTATCAGCGAATCTATTTATCGCGCCATGTCGATGTACCTGCTAGCCCAGTATACTCGCGCAAAAAATGGACTGGAACCTGATTGGACACTGGGTGGATTGAGCCGCATATATTCGCGGATCGATGATATAAACATCAGCATGGTAAGAAGGTTGCAGGCAGCAACTGAGCAGGACGCGAGTCTAAATGCCGTTGTAATACTGGATTCTTTTGCGAAAATGATTCCTATGACCATTGATGGATCATCGAAAGAGCTTGATAATTTATTCTGGCCCTATCTTGCGGTTGATGTTGATGACGATCCGTCTCAAGCTTGATTCTGAAATTCATACTCCACATTTGCATGATTCTGTAACAACCAATTAAACACCAGATTTGCTCGATCCAGGAGAAAACGAGGATCGTCTTCCTTTACCACTGAAAGATCGAATAAATCTATTTGCTCGCCCACTCTGCAAATGCGCCCATCTCGGAGCAGGACTTCCTGGAGGGCTCCATTCTTAAACAAATATTTTGGGGCACCTGCACCTCTGCCCTTCACTTTCAGATATTCAATCCGAAATCGATGATTGAAGCGCTGCCGATTAAAAAACGAGTCGCAAAATATCAGATCATCTCTCAGGCGTTGGGCATGTTCAAAACGCAATTCATTGATACTTCTCTTTATATCGTTTTCAATACGATTCATCACGCCAGGATCCTGTCCTTTCAAAAATTGAGCGACCCGGGAACTGATTTCAGCGTATGAATTGTGGACTTCGGTGAGTACACAAGGACCAAGACATTGTCCCATATCCAGTTCTATGCAACTGCTGTCAGGCTCTGCCTCTGTACAGCTCCTGAATCCAAAATATCTGGCAAAAATCTGCTGTAACCTCTCAATAAAATATTTATCTCGAAAAGGACCATATATGGAAGTCCGAACCCCGCCAGGGTCATTAATTGTAACCAGTCTGGGGAATCTATCCTCGCTCAGATAAACATATCGATAATCCCTGAATTGTTTCTGCTTAATATTGTAAACGGGGAGATATTTCTTGATCAATGCATCTTCAAGGAGCAGGGCCAAAAGCTCCGTTTCAGTCACAATATGCCTCAGAGATTTTGCCTCATGGACCATCCTTTGGATGCGTTCATCCTGATTTGATACTGTGTCGCGTAAATAGGATGAAACCCTATTCCTGAGATTTACGGATTTACCGATATAGAGAGGATAATCCTGTTGGTCCAGGAAAAGATAAACACCGGAAGTCTTTGGCAAGAGTCGATGATCATCTAGAAGTTGCGCTGAAATTTCCATTGACTATGTTTAGTAAGCCAGGGGCTGACGCGCTCGCGTTGACAAAGGCGGTGCGAGTTCGATATTCATGCTCACAGGGAATAGAGCCCTCACTTTTGCGATTTTCAGTGCGCCAAGATGGCTTTCAGAATTGCACTTAATTCGCACAATGGCATCATTAGATAATTCGTGTATTCTGGATTGCAAATCCTTGAGCAGGCTGGCCTCGTCAACCATACTGCTGTTTAACGATAACTCAATCATGGGACGACAGGGTAGTGGCCGAAAATCAATCTCCACTCCAGTTTCTGATAGATTTATCATATAGAAACCTTTTTTTTCCAGACGCTCCGCAAAAGAGGTTCGCTCGATCGAGCCTGGATAAATGATCGGAGTCCCGGTACTGCTCCTCAAAACCTGCTGGCAATGAATGTGTCCGCTCACAACAAGATCGATATCAACTGGAAACTGATTCAGCCCAATAACATCAGGACCTTTTCGAAATTTATAGTTTTGAACTCCAACCACTGCATTCTCAATGGACTGGTGCAAACAGAGCACCCTCCATTGAGCTTTAGTATCTAAAAGACAACTAGCAGCAATCGCCCCCTCAATGTTGCCGGCTACATTACTTCGAATATTCGGGACGCCACCGAATGCTATCCTGGAATTGCCACGTTCAACAATGAAGGTTCTTGGCCTGTCAAATAGATGCAATCCCGGATGATGAAACAGAGGGCTTTGTGGCAATCTGGAACGTTCGTGATTCCCCGGCACCAGAAAAAGATCTATTCCCTGGTCCAAAACCTTGAGCAGTGGTTGATACGCTTTCTCAATAATCAGAGAAGGGATTTTAGATCTAAAAAATACATCTCCCCCATGCAGGAGAACGTCAACATTTTCACTAACCGCAGTGTCCAGAATGGTCTGGTAATTATTAAAGAAATCCAAACCTCTGCGACGCCTTTCAATTCTTGGCCTGATAGGGTAATCAAAGCCAAGATGGGTATCAGCGAAAAGCAGAATCTTCAATGGCAAATCCGATGATCAGTTCTAATCATCCTCTAAATTAAATCTCAGTGTAAAACAGGCGCCTTGATCACCGCTAATCGTCATTTTTCCCACCAGCTGCTCTGTTAATATTCGAACAATTCTTAGTCCCATGGTACGCGTTGTTTCAAAATCAGGGAGTTCATCAAGTCCGATACCATTGTCTTTAATCACGAGTTCAGCTGACTTGTTATCAAGAGCCTTAACTGACAACCAAATATCACCTTCCCTTTTTCCTGGGAAAGCATATTTCAAGGCATTTGTCATCAGCTCATTCACAATGAGACCACAGGGAATGGCCTTGGTGATATTAAATCCAATCTCGTCAATGTCCTGGTGGATGCGTATTCGTTTTGGATCAATTGAATAGAAATTTATAAGTTCAAACGTGAGTGCGTTGAGATAGTTTCCAAAATCGACTGAAGACATGCTTTTTGATCGCAATAGTTTTTCATGGATGAGGGCCATTGATCGTATTCGATTTTGCATTTCGCGGAATATTTCAAACAAATCTGCATTCTGGGTGTATTCAGCCTGCAAATTCAGTAAACTGATTATCACCTGCATGTTATTTTTTACCCGATGATGCACTTCACGCAAAAGCAGCTCCTGCTCCTGAGCTGACCTTTCCAGGTCACGGAGATATTGTTTTCGAGATGAAATATCTCGCACGTTTGCCAGAATGCGTTTCTCACCACGAATGCTTGCATGGCGGAATTTTACTTCAACCCAAAATGTTGAACCATCTTTATGTATTGCTTGCAGCTCAACAGTTTGTGAACCCTCTCTCTTTACGAGCTCCATTAGTACTTTGCCATCAGGAATAACCTGCGGATGATGGCTAAGAAGCTGCACATTCATTCCCAGGATATCATCACGCGTATAGCCATACATATCAAGGACGGTCTCGTTTACATCAAGGATCTCAAAAGTATCAGGATGATGAATAAATATTGCCTCCGTGATAGCGTTAAACAACTCCTGGTAGGTTTGCTCGGTAAGTTTGAGAGTTTCCTCGGCTTTGATCATATTAGAAATATCCCAAACAATTCCAGTAATGGATCGCACCTTTCCTTGCTCTCCCCGATTCACCGTACTGTGATCATTTACCCAAATGTAATGACCCTGTTTATGCCTTATGCGATAGGGAGCACTATCGAATGAGTCAAGATCGAGGCTTATGGCGATTTTAGCAGAATTTCTGGCCCGTTTAACGTCATCTGGGTGAATAATATTAGAATACAAAACCTCCCCTGTCAGAAACTCATCAATGCTGTATCCAAGAATACCCTCAACATTATCACTGATTTTGAGGACAGGGTCCTCAGCCGAAACGGCCCATTTTACGATCATGATGGGGCCGGCCATAAAAATATTTCGTTCGTCCAGATGGGTTTGCTCGAGTTCCATTTTTGCAGCCTCGGCGAGTCTTGCAGGACTAACATCTTCCATGTTTGCCTGGGCTCCAATAAACTCACCACGACTATCAGTTACAGGTGCAATCACAACCTGGAAAAAAACGGTCTTTCCCCAATTACTTTTGTATTCGCTGGCAAAATTGATGGTCTGCTTTTCATCAATGCATTCGTGAAATTTGCCAGAAATCCCAGCTGCCACCAAGGGAGGGAAAGTGAACATATTAAAAGTCTGGGTGGCTTCTTTCGAAGGAGATCCTAAAAGTTCGATCATCCTTTTATTGACTTCGACAATATTTCCATCGCAATCAATTCTTAATATTCCAGTTGGTGAATTTTCAACCAGATTACGGTATCGATACTCACTATCAGCGATCTCTCTTTGGGATTCCTTAACTTCTGTAACATCAAATATATATCCCAGAATTCCAATGGCTTCACCTGTCTCATTTTTCTGGACCTGTCCATAATCTTGAACCCAGACGTAATCGCCATCCTTCTTCCTCAATCTATAGGGATGAACTAACATGACATCTGCGCCTTCTCTCAATACTTTGCGCACATGTTCCTGTAACTCTACGCGATCATCATCATGGACCAATTCAGGATAATGGATTTCCCCAGATAAAAATTCAGAGGCTGGATAACCTAATAGTTCTTGAACATTCTCGGTAATGTGTATGAGCGATGCTGTTTCATCGAGGGGCCATTGGATCAGGACGACTGGACCGCTGAAGAAGACATTTCGTTCCTTTAGCAGCTCACTTTGCCGATGCTGTAAATGACTCAAGGCAGTCTCTGCAGCTTTTTCTGTCAAGCGTCGTGATTCAGCCTCAGCTGCTTTTAGGGTTTCGGCTTGTTTTTTTTGATCGCTTATGTCATCAACAACACCGTCGATATAAAGCGCGACTCCGGCGGCATCCTTGACCAGAACGGATGAAACCTTTCCAGTGAATATTTCATGATTCTTTTTTTTGAGCTGAAATTCTCTATCTCGCAGAAACCCCTTGGATTGAAGCTCAGCGCGCATTTTATCTCGATCAGCAGCGTGTGCATAAATATCGACCACTGCAAGAGAGGCAATCTCAGTTTTATCCCCATATCCAAAAACCTCCAGAAAGGCAGGGTTAACATCAATAAAGCGTCCCTTCTCACCTAATGTGGAACGAAATACCGCTGTATTTAGATTGTCCAGTATGGAAGTAGTGTTGCCTGATGCAAAATTATAGTTTTGATTCATCACCCTTTTCTCTCAGATACATGTGCCCCACAATCAACATTCATTCAGGCGCAAGTTATTCAGGAAATTAATACAAACGACATGCATTTGCCTGAAAAGTTGTTGGAGAATTTACAATTGCTATATTTTTCTGCATCATATTTTAATTCCATAACGTGCACTAAAATATCTATTTTGCAGCATGGACGCCCTGAAATTCATTAGTTCCTGGCCCGCTCTTTGGCTCTGGATGCAGCACTTGAATAGCCAAATTATAGGTGCCCGAATTGCACAAGCATACACATACAGAAAGGGCAGGCTCGATGTTCACCTGGTTAAGGGAGATCAAACCCTTCGTTTAAGCTGGGAAAAAAAGGGGAACCAAGCCTGGTTCACCCTTATGCTAGAACCCTCACTTCCCAAAAAACGTGTCCAGGTTTTGAGAAGAATACCTGAAGAAATATCGGTAACCGGTATTCGCGTACTGAGTGATGACCGCCTATTTCGAGTGGATTTTGAGAATGAATACTCAATTATGTTTGGATTTTTTCCTGAATCATTAAATGTCCATCTATTCAAAGCCGGGACCCTTATTGAAAGTTTTCTGAAGCAGGAGAAGGCGGTTGTGATAGCCGGAGATTGGCTTGATGCTGGGGATTCCATCCCTGATTCGATTCCTGGTAGAAATATTAGCAATGCTGAGTTATTTGCCGCAAACCAGGGCCTAGCCCTCAGTGAAGATGGAAGCGAGCTGCGATTTGGACAAAGCGATGGATTCAACTCTTTAAACATTGCCGAATTGATTCTCACTATACTGAGACAACGCCAAAAACCAAAACTGGCGACCAGTGTTTCGCTGGAAAAAATAGGCAAAACCGTTCTGAAACGCTGGAAGAGCAAACTCACAAAAGTTGAACAAGAACTGGCAGATGCAAATAAATGGCCAGAATTGAAGCGGCGATTAGAGGGTTTTCAGCTATCGCAAGCCCTGCGGTTACCTATAATTGATAATGAAATTTTACTATCCGCAGAACTTTCCCCTGATGGTGAGCCAATGCGTCTAAAGCTGGAGCCAGGGAATAACCTGGTGCAGTCAATTGAGGCAATCGCCAAGAAAATTCGGAAATTCCGTGGGAAGCTTGATCAGTTGCAGGAAATATTACCACAAGTAAGGTCTGATATTCAATCCCTGGAACAGGCACTCCTTGGAGAAGATTTAGATGCATTACAAATGTTCCTTAGAAGCCACGGCGAGGCCCTGGATTCAAAGGGTCAGCAACAAAGCGAACGTAAGCCCTATAAAAAATATCTGTCTCCCAGTGGATTTGATATCCTCGTTGGGAGGAGTTCCTCAGATAACGACACCCTGACATTTAAAATAGCTAACAAAAATGATTGGTGGTTTCACGCCAGGCAAGTTCGTGGAACGCATGTTGTGCTCAGGACAGGAACCCGAACTCCTCAGCGAATTGACATTATTGCTGCAGCTGAGCGTGCAGCTCGGAACTCCAAAGCAAAACATTCGGGAATTGTGGTTGTACAATATTGTCAGCGAAAGCATCTCAGCAAACCAAAAGGGTCACACCCTGGCGCGGTTTTGGTTCACAATGAGCAATCCATTACCATCACTCTAGATTAATAAAAATAGAACTTTTACATCGACATGAGATCAGAGCTAATCTCATCGGTAAGTGCCCAACCTGCAGGAGTTACACTCAAATGGTCAGCCTCAACTTTAATTTTGCCGACCCACTTTGCAACTATTTCGTGTCTGGTTTCAAGAAGATCTTCACCAAATAGATTTGAATATTCCAATAAATTAATTCCTCGCGCGAGACGCAGGCGTGTGAGAATCATCTCGTTTTTGGCCATGTTCATACCAATGGATTCATGATCAGCTTCTGCTTGACCCGTCTGATTCACCATTGCCAGGTACTTATCCAGGTTTTTAATATTCCAATGTCTTCGATTGTGAAAATATGAGTGTGCTGCAGGTCCAAACCCCAGGTACTCAATACCAGTCCAATAGTTCAGATTATGCCGGCACTCATATCCGGATCTGGCATGATTGGATATTTCATAATTGGGATATCCGGCAGCTTCCAGGAATTCGCGACCCCAGGCGTACATCCCCATATCCACTGTTTCTTCAAGCATTTTGACATGCCCTGCCTCTACCCAGCGGTGCAAGGCTGTTCCCTCCTCAACCGTTAGTGAATAGGTTGAGATGTGTTCAGGTCGTAGATCAATCAAGCGCTGCAAATCACTCATGTAATGTTGCCTGGTTTGGCCTGGAACGGCAAAAATAAGGTCTCCACTCACATTTGTGAAGCCAGCTTTGCGTACGTCCTCAAAGGTTGATATGCTTTTCTCAGCTGAATGAATCCTACTCATAAATTTTAGCAGATGAGGTTGAAAACTCTGCATGCCTATGCTGATTCGATTGATACCGGCATTTCTGTAGGCTTGCAAATTTTCTAGACTTGCTTCGCCGGGGTTAATCTCCATCCCAATTTCCATGTTTTTACCGTTGGAAGCCAAATTGAGGATGGTCTTCAATAATTTATCAAGATGATTTGGGGTAAGCAGATTCGGAGTCCCACCCCCAAAAAAGATTGTGTCGATATAGTGCTGGGATAAATCCACTGAATTGGATTTATGAGCAATTTCAGCCAAAATACTCTTCATGTATTCAGGAATAGAATCTTCCCTGCCCGTGATTGAATAAAAATCACAATAGGTGCATTTCGCCTTGCAAAATGGTACATGAATATAGAGCGCGAGAGGTTTTGTGAGGGAGTCCATGCATGAATGTAGCGTGAAAATAATTGATTCCAATTTCTCGCTTAAATAATCTCATTTCGCAATTGATTCCTTTTGCATGGGGCACCCATTCGTTTACTTTGCGTTGCAAGATGAATGCTCACCATCCAACCTGCCGAATCCTCCATAAATGCTTACTGCCTTCACTTCTTTATCTGCGGACGGATTTCCAGGCTAGGCTCATCCAATAGTTTATGCAACCAAAGCATTAAGAGGTTCACCATGCAAAAATACAAAACCTGGGAAGCAATTACCTTTGATGATGTGCTTCTGGTACCGGCAGCATCTGATGTACTACCCCACGATGTTAACGTATCAACCCAATTGACAAAAAAGATTCGCCTCAATATTCCGCTCATGTCTGCCTCAATGGATACGGTTACTGAATCAATGATGGCTATCGCTATGGCCCGGGTTGGCGGCATCGGGATTATCCACAAGAATCTGACTCCTGAGCAGCAAGCCCAAGAGGTTGACAAAGTTAAACGCTCTCAACATGGTGTGATTACAGATCCATTTTCACTGACGCCAAGCCACACTGTGAGGGATGCAGCTGATCTTATGGCACGCTACCATATTTCAGGAGTGCCTGTGGTCGTTGATGGAAAACTTTTAGGAATTATCACCAATCGTGATATTCGATTTGAAGAGGATTTTACAAGACTTATTCAAGATGCCATGACTCATGAAAATCTCATAACAGGGTCGCAGTCCACGACTTTAAAAGAAGCCGGTGCCCTGATGAAACGCTATAAGATTGAAAAACTGCCCTTAATTGATAAAAATAATAATCTGAAGGGTTTAATTACAATCAAGGATATTGAAAAAGCGGTAGAATATCCAACCTCCGCCACAGATTCAAACGGCCGGCTTCTCGTCGGTGCTGCCGTTGGGGCTCGCATGGAATCCATGGAACGCGTTGACCGATTGATAGATTCTGGTGCTGATGTTATTGTCGTCGATACAGCTCACGGGCACTCAAAGAATGTGAGCCTTATCGTAAGTAGAATAAAATCAAAATATCCTGATATCCAATTGATTGCTGGAAATGTAGCTACCGCCGAGGCGACCAAGGTGCTGATTGATTCAGGCGCTGATGCTATCAAAGTGGGTATTGGTCCAGGGTCAATCTGCACAACACGTGTCGTCGCAGGTGTAGGGATGCCTCAGATTAGTGCTATTTCAGATTGTGCTGAGGAAGCTGATAAACAAGGGATTCCTATTATTTCGGATGGTGGAGTCAAGTTTTCCGGCGACATACCTAAGGCGATTGGTGCAGGCGCATCAGTGATAATGATTGGTGGACTCCTGGCGGGAACAGATGAGAGCCCCGGTCAAAAAGAATATTATCAGGGTCGAGCTTATAAAGTTTATCGCGGGATGGGTTCCATCTCAGCAATGAATGCCGGCAGCGCAGATCGCTACTTCCAGGAATCCACTCAAAAATTGGTTCCCGAAGGCATCGAAGGCCGGGTTCCCTACCGAGGGGCAATCAAAGATGTTGTCTTTCAGCTCATCGGGGGTTTGCGGGCAGGGATGGGATATTGTGGAACAGCAACCATTAATGACCTGAGGGGCAAAGGTCAATTTGTAAAAATCAGTGGTGCCGGTTTGAAAGAGAGCCACCCCCACGATGTTCAAGTAACCAAGGAAGCACCTAATTATGGTGCTGAATTTTTATAATAATTGATTTTATTCCTAAACAATTGTTCCAACAGGAGATAACATGAAAAACACCATCGTCGTTGGTGCTCAGTGGGGTGATGAGGGTAAAGGCAAGCTGGTTGACGTACTGGCTGAGCAGAGTGATCTGGTCGTTCGTTTTAACGGTGGTGGAAATGCCGGTCACACAGTTATGCATGCTGGCGAAACCTACAAATTTCACTACATGCCCTCTGGGATGCTTCACAATAAACTCTGCATTTTGGGCACTGGGGTTGTCATAAATCCAAAAGGCCTCCTTGAGGAAATAAAATCCTTTACTGAGAGTGGGCATACACCCCAACTGAGGATTAGTGTGAGAGCTCATGTAATTTTTCCTCATCACCAACTTATCGATGCAAAAGAAGGTGGAAAAATTGGTACAACCGGAAGAGGTATCGGTCCAACTTATTCACAAAAGGCGGCCCGAATCAATTTGAGGATCCTTGATATTATTGCAGATGATGCAGAATCGAGAATCAGAATTTCTCTTAAAGATGTGAAGGACATTCTGATAGCAGACAATATTTTTTCTGAGACTACGTTTATGGATTATTGTGAATCGGTCACCAGAGAATACGCTGCCTACGGGAAAGAATTTAAAGCCTTTGTGACGGATACTGAAGAACTGGTCCGGATCGCAACACTTGACGGAAAGCAAGTCCTCTTTGAAGGGGCCCAGGGTACCCTACTTGACTTAAACTACGGAACCTATCCTTTCGTAACCTCGAGTTCAACACTGGCCGCTGCTGCTTTTGTGGGCGGGGGCGCCATACCCGGAGTCCCCATTAGAATTCTGGGAATTACCAAAGCCTACACCACCAGAGTCGGGGAAGGTCCATTCCCCACGGAGCTTGAAGGTGATGCCGCTCATAATCTCAGAGAAGCAGGCCATGAATATGGCGCAACCACTGGAAGACCACGTCGTGTCGGTCATTTAGATCTCTATGCTTTGCGATATGCCATTCGCATCTCCGGTATTCAGGAATTGGCAATGACGAAAATTGATACTTTAGCCCTGGTTGATGGCGTCAAAGTCTGTACCGCCTATAAAATTGGTGGCAAGGAAATTGACTATTTCCCAGCCGATGCTCCCACCCTGGAATTGGTCGAGCCAGTTTACACAGATATTGCGACCATTTCCAATCTGACCAAAGAAGAGTGGGTGGCTCTTCATGGCAAATCGAGAGACGACCTTCCGGAAAGCATCATTAGCTATATTAAATTTATCGAGAATTTTGTAGAAATTCCCATCACCATTCTCTCTCATGGCCCAGAAAGGAATGAAACAATTGTCTTCTGAATCCCTTTTCAATCTCTCCCCTCTTGACGGTCGATATGCGTCTGATCTTCAGGACGTTCAGGATATGTTCTCAGAAAGCCGACTCATTCGGGAACGTATCCATGTTGAAATGGTCTACCTCAAGGCTTTTTTAAAAGCCACTGGTCGAGATGATTGGTGGGATGATGAATTTATGCTAATCTACACCGATCTTAGTACCACGGATCTGGATTATGTAAAAGAAATCGAGAGCCACACAAAACATGATGTGGCTGCAATCATCGAATTCATCAAAGTACAGCTGCCCGAAAGAGTAAGACCTTATGTGCACTTTGGGTTGACTTCTGAAGATGTAAATAATCTATCGCACGGGTTGATGATCATCGGTGCCAGGGACATCTTATTGGGTCACCTTAAGGGGCTGATCGAAGAGCTGGCTGTTCTGGGCAAAAATAATCGTGACAGACGCATGATTGGCCGAACCCATGGTGAGGTAGCTACTCCCACCAGCATGGGAAAAGAATTCGCGCTGTACGCTGTCAGGTTCGCTAAAATGTATTCTGAATTAAAGTCTATGACCATCCAGGGGAAAATTCTGGGAGCCACTGGCAATTTGAATGCCTTTGTTGGCACCTACCCTGAAGTTGACTGGTTTGAACTCACTCGACAGGTGGTTGAGGAATTGGGGCTTGAACACACCCTCTTTAGCTTACAGATCGTGCCAGGTGATACCTATGCCACACTTCTGGATTCCATCAAAAGATTAAGTGGTCTGGTTATTGACTATGACCAGAATATCTGGACCTATTTTATGCTGGCATATCTCTATCAAAAGGCTGATGCCACCTCAATTGGTTCTTCTACTATGCCACATAAGATTAATCCCATTAAATTCGAAAATTCCGAGGGAAACGCACAAATCGCTGAGAGTCTGCTCACCTTTTTTAGCCAGAAGTTTATGAAAACGCGGCTCCAACGCGATCTTACAGACTCTACAGTGAAGCGCAACATCGGAACCGCATTCGGGCATATTGTTCTCGCCATTATCTATGCAACTCGAGGGACAAAAGATATACTCATCAACGGAGCCAAAATGGATGAAGAACTTGCTAACAATGGGCAATTTTTCTCAGAGCTTATCCAGCTGGTTGAACGAGATCGCGGTGCTTCTGATGGCTATGACCATCTAAAAAAACAGACCCGTGGAAAGCGCATGGCATATTCTGAAATGGTTACCATGATGACTGAAGCAGGAATTGAAGCTGAGACGATCGAGACTTATGTAAAAGGTCTAACTGGGGAAATCTGTGATAAAGCCCTGGCAGAGGTTTCACGCCTCCTCGCTTAAGTCCTTTTACATCCAATGACCCCGATCTGCAGGTTGGGGATACAAAAATGATCAATTAAAAGACTTTAAAGCAAGCTTCTAAGTGTGATTTAAACCCATGATAATGTGAGCGTTCTCATTCCCCCGGGCACAAGTGCCAGGGTAATTGCGGGTGTAGCATACGTCATCAACAGCCTCAGCAAGACATACCACCGGTTGCTTCCAGTCACGCTGAACGAGTCAAAAGATTCAGACCAGCAGATCTATACTTTATAATCCACAACCACTGTTTTGGATGAAACTTTGCGCAGCTCCTGCACAACTCTCTGATGCTCGGGATGATCCGTATAGCGCTGAAGAGCTCCTTCATCCGCAAATGAAGAAACCAATACCATATCTTTCGCAACATCAGAGTCTTTTAGATTCAAACCCACTTCAAAGGTTTCGATCTCAGATATTAACGCAGGTAATTCTTCAAGCAGGTTTTTCATCCTTTTCAAATTGCTTTGCTTGCTGTCAACAGCAAAATCCCAGGCTACAATATGTTTTATCACGGTTAACTCCCTATATCGCGACGAATCGTTTTTCCATCAAATTGGATTAACTCACTGTTTTGGTAAGATGTTTTTAAAGCCTCAGCCACCGTTGGGGCTTTACTGGTAATATTCAGAACCCGCCCTCCGCTGGTGACAATTTTATCAGCTGCATTTTTCGTCCCGGCATGAAAGACGATAGAGGTTTCGACCTTTTCAAGACCTGTAATACTCATACCTTTTGGGTATGATTCCGGATAACCTGGAGATGCCAAAACGATCGTTGCCGCAGCCTTAGGGTCCCATTCAAATTCTATTTCCGAGAGTCTATCATCGATTACAGCTTCAAAAATGTCCACCAGATCTGTTTTCAATCTTGGTAAAATCACCTGAGTTTCAGGATCTCCAAAACGAACATTGTATTCCAGGACTTTGGGTCCCTCCGGAGTTAGCATCACTCCACAATAGAGAATCCCTTTAAAGGGTCGGCCCTCTTCCTGCATCCCTTTCAGAGTTGGCTCAATAAGGTTTTTGAGACAGTAATCTTCAAGCTCTTGGTCATACAATGGATTTGGTGAAATCGCACCCATTCCACCCGTATTCAAGCCAGTATCACCTTCACCAATCCGCTTGTAATCCTTTGCTGATACCATGGGAACCACTGTTTTGGAATCTACAAAACAAAGCATGGACAATTCAGGACCCATCATAAACTCTTCAATGATGATTGCATCACCGGCAGCTCCAAAGACTTTGTCCTCCATCATTTCTTTTACCCCCAGATACGCCTCCTCCTTAGAGAGGGAGATGAGCACGCCCTTACCAGCTGCAAGACCATCAGCCTTTATTACTATGGGGTATTTCTGGTTGGATTCTAAGAAATTCAAGGCCAGCTGAGCCTCGCTAAAACGATGGTATTCTGCAGTGGGAATTTGGTATTTGGATAACAATTCTTTCGTGAAGACTTTGCTACCTTCAAGAATCGCGGCTCGGGCATTTGGTCCAAATATTCTTAATCCTGCCGCTTCGAAAGTGTCCACAATCCCATCCACAAGAGGCACTTCGGGGCCGACGACGGTAAGGTCAATTTGTTTTTCTTGAGCGAATCTGAGCAATCCTGGAATATCAGAGTCTGACAATGGCACATTCGTGGCAATCTGAGATATCCCGGCGTTTCCGGGAGCGCAGAATAACTCGTTAACTCTGGACGATTGTTTCAGTTTCCAGACAATGGTGTGTTCCCGGCCACCCCCACCAATCACCAATACCTTCATAGCTTCCCTTTATTTCAGGATTTATTAAATATTTTTATAAGCGAAAGAACGACTATAGCCTGAATATATTTTCCCGTTTTGCTCGAGGTGTGGATAGACAAAATAGTTTAAGGGTCCACTTTCATGTCCCTCACCCAACTCAAGGTCTCGCCCAGTCGTGAACTGTATCCGTTCAGGAGGTTGCGTCCCAAACAGAAGCTCCTTTTTGGATAAGTCCTTTTGAGCTTCTGATGCATCGACTGGAAACCAGCCAGTTTCTTCAAGATAAAAATTTACCCAGCAGTGATAGCCATCAATGGATCCAGCTTCTTTATCCATGGGAACCGGGAAGCCAATCTCAAACCGTGCTGGAATTCCCTCTGCGCGGGCAAGTGAAGTAAAAAGCGCATGAAAATCTGTGCAATTACCATACTGTTCACTACAAGCCCAATAGGTGTCACCATTTCCCCAGCCCGTGCCAACTTTCTTATACACCATATTGCCAACGACGTAATCATAGATGGAGCGGGCTTTTGCCAGAGATTTTTCTGGCGCTGGATCCAACTTTGCCCGAATGCTGTCAACCAGCGATCCATCAACAGGCACACGGGCATTGGCTGACAAAAACAACCTCATTTCATTCTCTGTGAGGACATCCGTATTTAAGTTTGCTCGGTACGCTCTGGAATTGTGTGGTCGTTTTACTGTATAGCTAATGGAAATATTCAGCGTATCAACTAAACCATCTTCTAGCTGAGCATACCAAAATTTATTGCCATAAAGTTGTTCCTGCCTGATCTCACCCTCAATCCGGGACTCGATGTCCATTTTCAGAATAGATTGTTGACTGTTGCTCTGAGCAATTGGGAGAAAAATATTCAGGGCATCCATTGTTGGGTATACCTGAACTGAGTAGGTGAAAGAAAACATCCGATTGTTTTCCACGCCTTCTTGTGCCCCTGACGCTTCAGCTTCAATTTTATCACTTGGAATAGCACATGCTAGCAACAGACCCAAGGTGATCCCCAGCGCAATGATCCTGAGATCAGACAAGAACAGTCTCATAAGCAGTAATTTCTGTGTTTACTCTATCTCAACCGGGTTATCGTTTACAAAGGTATATCGAGCTTTCTTTTCCCAGCCAGATCCACTTGCCACAGGGTGTTTGTGAATTTTCTCCTCTGTAACCACCAGTTTACCAGCTTCAGGATTCAACCAGAAGTCCAAATCATAAAGTTTGCCGGCCACTCCAACAACTTCAAAATCGGTACAGGCAAAAAAGCCTTTCCCTTCAATCTTCCGAACAGGATCATGTATTTTTACGAACTTAAGTGAAAGTTCTTCACCGGTTTTGTCATCCATTATCAAGAACACACCATCAACTTCGCGCGTTGAAATGTGAGCATTCATGGCCCCTTTTATTTCAGCTGCTGAATACGTCTGGGCTGCTTCTCCACCGTGCTCCTGGCCGCCATGTTCTTGACCACCGTGTTCCTGGCCACCATGTTCCTGGGCAGATGCCTTTTTCGCAACCGCATTCCCACCGTGCTCTTGACCACCGTGCTCTTTTCCAGCATGTTCATCACCTTTTCCAAGCGTACAGGAATCAGCGCAGGCCTCACCGTGAACGTGGGCTTTCCCAGCATGCTCTTTGTGATCCATTTTACATGTGTTTTTAGAATTGCATCCCACTAACACGAACATTGAGATAATTAGTAAACCAATTAATCTTTTCATTTAATCTCTCCTTTTATTACTTAGTCGAAACATAACTTGTAAAGTTTTTCACCAGCATATTAATGGTCGAATGAAGCATTGCAATCGAATAGCAGCTGCGAAATGTCTGCTGGGTTACATTCATATAGATTTTTAATGCTTGAAGTGCCTTACACCCGTAAAAACCATCGCAATTCCATATTTATCACAGGCTGCAATTGAATCCTCATCCCTGACTGAACCACCAGGCTGAATGATGGCTTTGACACCAGCTGCGTGAGCTTTTTCTACTGAATCTGAAAACGGGAAGAATGCATCTGACGCGAGCGCTGAACCCTCTGTGGAGCTTTGGCTTCTTTCTAATGCATTTTCAACAGCCCATATTCGACTGGTTTGACCTGCACCGACACCCTGAGTCGCGCCATTTTTGACAACGACGATGGCATTTGATTTGGCATGCTTTACAACAATCCAGGCGAGCTGAAGGTCGGCCCATTGTTGCTCTGAGGGCTGGGTTTGAGTCACCACCTTAAAATCGTCACTGTCCTGCCTTAGCAGATCTGCTTCTTGAATAAGTAATCCACCATCCACTTTTTTATAGAAATAAGGTTCTGGGGTTGCAGGCTGCATAATGTGGGTAAGTCTGAGCAAGCGTAGATTCTTTTTCTTTTGCAGAATAGCCAGAGCGTCTTTTGCGTATTCAGGAGCTATAATGATTTCAAGAAATATTTTATTCATCTCCAGAGCGGTTTCGGCGTTCACCTCTCTGTTTAATACGACAATACCACCGAAAATTGAAACTGGGTCCGCCTGATAAGCTCTCTCATAAGCATCCAAAATTGTTTCTGCGGTTCCAACTCCACAGGGGTTGGCGTGTTTTAATGCAACCACAGTGGGCTCTGAAAATTCACGGATCATCTCGATGGCGGCAGAAGCATCCCCAATGTTATTATATGAAAGTTCCTTCCCATGAAGCTGCTCGGCACCACTTAAGCGACCATCAAGCAAGGCTATTTCTTTGTAAAATGCAGCCTTTTGATGGGGATTCTCGCCATAGCGCAAGCCCTGTTCTTTTTCGAATGTTAGAGAGAGTTGATCTGGTAACTCGCTATCTCCCAGCTCTTTAGCAAGGTATTGACTTATTAGTGTATCATACTGAGCAGTGTGACGAAAGCCCTTGAGGGCCATTTTTTTTCGAAAGCTATCATCGAGCGTGTCTGCAGTGAGTGCCTGAACAAACTCACTATAGTCAGCAGGATCTGTAAGCAAAGTAACAGAATCAGAATTCTTTCCTGCAGCTCTGATAAGCGTCACACCGCCAATATCAATATTCTCGATTGCATCCTTCATGCTAACCCCAGGTTTCATGATGGTGGCTTTAAACGGATACAGGTTTACCACAACCAGGTCGATCATGGGGATACCTAATTCCTGGGCCTCGGCCATATGAGCAGGAATCTGGCGATTAGCTAAGATTCCACCATGAATTTTGGGCTGAAGTGTTTTGACTCTGCCGCCCAGACACTCAGGGAATCCAGTAATATCACTGATGCTGATAACAGGTATATCATTGTCTGTCAGTAACTTAGAAGTGCCACCAGTTGAGATTATCTCCACACCACGGCTATGGAGAACTTGAGCCAATTTTAAAACACCTGATTTATCGGAGACACTGATTAACGCACGTTTCATTCCAACTCCTGAAAACATTAAATCGATTTATTGGTTTATAATAACCTGTCGTCCCTGGACTTCAAGAAGCCCCAATGCGAACAGACGAATAGCTTCCGGATAGATCACCCACTCAGCTTCCTTCATAACGCGTTGTTGTAAAAGTTCTGGCGTATCACCCTGCTCAACTGCTACGGCTTTCTGGATAATGAGAGGTCCAGCATCAACTTCAGGGGTGACGAAATGGACACTCGCACCTGTGATCTTACATCCAGCAGCTAAAACTGCCTTATGGACTTTCAATCCATAAAAACCTGGTCCTGAAAAGGATGGAATTAATGCAGGGTGAATATTCATGACACGATTTTCAAATTTGGTGAAAGATCCCGGTCCTAAAATGGCCATAAAACCAGCCAGAATTACCAGATCGATAGAGTAGGTGCTCAAGGTCTGGGAAAGAGCTTCATCAAAGTCTTCGCCGGAATCATATTCGCTTCGTTTGATGATTTCAGTGGCAATACCTGCAGCGGCTGCTCGATCTAATGCTCCCGCATCCTGTATATTAGAAATGACCAGTTCAATTCTGGAATCTGGGATATTACCGGATTCAATAGCATCGATTATGGCTTGAAGATTTGTACCGCCCCCAGAGACCAATACACCTATTCGAAGCATATCCCAGATTCCCCCGCTTCCCGGGCTTCAATACGGCCAATCTGGAATCCCATTGTTTCATTTTTATTTATCTCTGCTAAAATTGATCCGGCTTTTTCGGGGCCTACGATTAGAACCATACCAATTCCCATATTGAAAGTATTATACATTTCAGCATCGCTCAACTCTGAGCTCTTTTGAATGAGGGTAAATAAATCCTGGGCAGGCCAGCTGCCTTTTTCCACAACTGCTTTAAAGGTCTCCGGGAAAGCCCGCGGTATGTTTTCAATGAAACCACCACCGGTGATGTGGGCAATACCATGAATGATATACTGTTCCAAAATATCCAGGACCGGTTTTACATAGATTTTAGTGGGTGTGAGGAGCGTTAGACCCAATGTGCTGCTTCCGAATGATTCATTCCAGCGAGATTCAGGGAAAAGTTTCCGGATAAGAGAGAAGCCATTTGAGTGTACACCACTGGATGTTAATCCCAAAATCACATCCCCGGCGCTAACTTTAGATCCATCAATCAGATTTGGACGATCTACAATACCTACTGTGAATCCGGCCACATCATATTCACCGCTCGAGTAAAATCCAGGCATCTCAGCAGTTTCACCACCAATCAGGGCAGCCCCGCTTTGACGACAGCCCTCAGCAATACCAGAGACAATGCCTGCAACTTGACCTGGATCCAGAGAACCAGTAGCTACGTAATCCAGAAAAAACATGGGTTTAGCACCGACACAAATGACATCATTTACACACATGGCGACACAATCAATCCCGATGGAATCATGTTTATCCATGGCAAAGGCAAGCTTAAGTTTTGTTCCAACGCCATCAGTACCTGATACGAGGACAGGTTGGGTCATTCCTGCAATATTCGGAACAAACATACCACCAAAACCGCCTATTCCGCCCAGAACTTGTGGTCCGTGAGTGGACTCAACATCTTTTTTTATGCGGCGAACGGTTTCATAGCCTTTTTCAATGTTTACACCGGCATCTTTGTAGGAGATACTCATTTGATGCTCTCAATCGGAACTGGATATTTGCCATCGAAACAAGCCATACAGGTTCCCAGGCCAGACTCTGCAAGGCAAGCGTGTAAACCTTCATCGCTAAGGTATGTCAGACTATCTGCCCCAATCTCAATCCCAATGTCCTCAACTGGCTTATAGGCGGCAATGAGTTTACTCCGGTCGGGTGTGTCAATCCCGTAGAAGCAACTGTATTTCACGGGAGGACTGGTGATCATGACATGCACTTCTCTGGCACCCGCTCTGCGCAGTGATTTTACAATTCTCGTGATGGTTGTACCCCTCACAATGGAGTCATCAATCATGATTACACTCTTGCCCTCAACGTTTTGTCGAATCGGTGATAATTTAAAGTTCACTCCAAGCTCCCGCATATCCTGCTTGGGGCTAATAAAAGTTCGACCAATATAGGCATTACGATAAAAGCCTTTATTGAATGGTACTCCTGAGGCTTGAGAATAGCCAAGCGCTGCAGATGTTCCCGAGTCGGGGATATCGATAATAATATCTGCTGTACGACCACTTTCCTCATAAAGTCGCCGACCCATGTTCACGCGGGCCTGATATACATTCAAACCATCAATCACGGAGTCAGTTCGGGCAAAATAGACATATTCGAAGGAGCATATATGGGTGGTCGTCACTTCTGTCTGTTCGGAATGGATACCGTTTTTATCCACACATATAATTTCCCCGGGACGCACATCTCGGATCATATCTGCCTGAATAGAATCAATAGCACAACTTTCGGAAGCAAAGACATAGGAGTTATCTCGTTTGCCCATGACCAGAGGCCGCAAACCCATAGGGTCTCTAAACGCAAAGAGTTTATCCTGTGTCAAAATCAAAATGGAGTATCCACCTTTGATCACTGCCATGGTTTTTTTTATAGCTTCGATGACATCATCGTTCTCGATGACGTGTTTAGCAACCAACTTCAGGATGGTTTCAGAATCGGTACTTGATTGGAATGTGGCACCTTGTGATTCGAGTTCTGCCATGAGCGCTTTAGTATTGACCAAATTGCCATTATGAGCCAGCGCCATTTGCCCTTTTACGCTGTTAATGACAACGGGTTGGGCATTCTCATACGTTGTCCCACCAGTGGTGCTGTATCGGACATGACCGATACCGTGGACACCCTGGAGGAAATTGAGCAATTTGGGGTCAAATACTTCCTGGACAAGGCCTTCATCTTTGTAATAATTGAGTTGCTCACCATCACTAACAGCGATCCCGGCGCTTTCTTGTCCGCGATGCTGTAATGCGAATAGACCAAAATAAATAAGTTTTGAAGTGTCTTCTGACTTGGTGTTATAGACACCAAATACGCCACACTCTTCGTTCAGTTTATCGTTCATGAATCAGCTATCAGTTTTCATTAGTTTATCAAATCCTGTTTTAAAAGCATGTGCACACTCAGCCAGATTGATATGAATAAGCGGGTTGTCGAGATTGTTGATTACAATCTTTTGATCGCTAGTAACTCTACCGACAACAGCTGCTTCTATACCCTTATCTGCCGCCATTTGAATGAGGCTATCAACGGATGCTTCCGTGGCCGAAAGCATAAATCTGGTTTGACTTTCTCCAAACAGTAAGGCGTCAGAACGAATATCCAGATCCAGGGAAATATCAGCACCCAATTTGCCAGCGATACATGATTCTGCAAGGGCAACTGCCAGACCACCATCACCAAGATCATGGGCACTTTGCAACAAGCCTTTGCGAATGACGGCAAGTATATAATCCTGAGATTTGCGTTCTAATTCAAGATCCAGATCAGGTACATCGCCCATAACCAGACCGTGTATCCAATCAAGATATTCTGAAGCCCCTATTTCGGCTTTGGTTTCGCCAATGAGAATGATAAAATCACCAGCTTGTTTGAATTCCATGGTTGTCACGTGTTTCAGTGATTTCACCAGACCTGTCATTCCAATAATGGGTGTCGGATAAATCGCACCAAATTCGGGAGTTTGATTATAAAGGCTGGCATTCCCTCCAATGACTGGTGTATCCAAAGCCCTACAGGCCTCGCTAATTCCAAGAATGGATTGCTCTAGTTGGAAGTACACTTCGGGATTCTCTGGATTCCCAAAATTCAAACCATCAGTGATAGCTATGGGTTCAGCACCTGAAACAACCTGATTTCGAGCTGACTCGGCTACAATGCTCTGGGCACCCCTACGTGGATTTAAATAGCAGTATCGTCCATTCGAATCCATGGTTATTCCCACACCCTTATCTCTGCCCTTTATGCGAAGAATAGCGGCATCAGAACCAGGTTTTATGACCGTATTCATTTGAACTCTAAAATCGTACTGGCGATAGACCCACTCTTTGGAGCAAATGTCTGGAGCGCCAAGCATTTTTAATAAAACTGCGTTCAGGTCTTCTGGAATAGCCACATCTTCATTCCTAAAACTCAAGGTGTGCTTTAGGTGAGCTGGTTCTTTAGCCTCAAGAAGATAGGTTGGAGCATCCATGAGAGACCAGACTGGCACCTCGCCCACTGTGTTCCCGCCCTCCAGAACACGGTACATACCATCATCTGTCACATGCCCAATAACGACAGCATGTAAATCCCATTTGTGAAATATCTTATTAACTTTCTCTTCCATTCCCTTTTTAACAATGAGCAGCATGCGTTCTTGAGATTCAGAAATCATGACCTCTTCAGGGCGCATGTATGCTTCACGTTTTGGGACAAGGGCAACATCGATTTCAACGCCATTACCTGCTTTGCTGGCAGTTTCTACAGAAGAGGACAATATTCCAGCAGCACCCATATCCTGAACACCAACCACATAATCTTCCTCAAAAACTTCCAGACAGGCTTCTATCAATAATTTTTCCATGAAAGGGTCACCCACCTGGATGGCTCCACGATCCTCGTCATTCTCCTCTTCGAGATCTTTTGACGCAAAACTGGCGCCTCCCATTCCATCCCGACCGGTAAGATTCCCGACAATCATCAGGCTGTTACCAACACCCGTTGCAATCGCTTTTTTGATTTGCGATTTTTTCATAAAACCAACGCACATGGCATTCACGAGTGGATTTCCCATATATGCATTGGAGAATCGAACCTCTCCACCCACTGTAGGAACACCAACACAGTTGCCATATTCGCCAATACCATGAATGACCTCGGAGATTAGCCAGCGCGTGTGGCCATCATTACCAGGGTGTCCAAAATGAAGCGAATTCAGGGAAGCGATCGGGTAGGCGCCCATGGCAAGAATATCGCGAATGATGCCGCCCACTCCGGTGGCTGCACCCTGGAAAGGTGCTATTGCCGATGGATGATTATGACTCTCGAGTTTGAAAGTGATTACTTCCTCATCGTCAATGTCAACGATGCCAGCGTTCTCACCGGGACCTTGAACGATTCGCGGACCGGTGGTTAGAAAATGTTTAAACAGCGGTCGGGTATGTGTATATCCGCAATGCTCTGACCACATTTGGGCGTAGAGGGCCAGTTCTACGGTGTTGGGTTCGCGCCCCATATGCCCGGTTAACAATTCATATTCTGAATCAGTCAGACCGGCTTTAATCCACAATTTTTGTTCCATGCCAACTTTCTTTTCACTCATATCATCAGTCCTGACCGTGTTGGGCTTCTAGATGCTTCAGCATAGAGACAAATACACCCTTACCATCACTTAAACCCAGAGTTATGTCTGAGCTACGTTCAGGATGAGGCATCATTCCCATCACATTACCCTTACGGTTCACAATACCGGCGATGCTGTTGATTGAACCATTGGGATTAGTATCATCGTTCACAACACCCTCAGGGTTGGAATATCTAAATAATATCTGACCGTTTGCTTCCATCTCCGCAATTGTTTCTGGCGCCGCGTAATAGTTGCCTTCGTTATGGGCGATTGGAAAAACAACGGTATCACCTGATTTGTATTCGCTGGTAAAAGCAGTTTGTGCGTTATCTACCTTCAATGTCTGATCCTGACATAAAAACTTGAGTCCCCGATTCTGCATCAAGCTTCCAGGCAGCATTTTAGATTCAGTCAATATTTGGAAGCCATTGCATATCCCAATGACCAGCCCACCATTTAAGGCAAATTCCTTTACCGCAGTCATGGCAGGTGAAAAATGAGCGATTGCACCTGGGCGCAAATGGTCACCGTAAGAAAATCCTCCCGGAATGATAATCGCATCCACATCACCAAGATCGGTATCCTTATGCCACAAGTATTTTACGGGTTTTTCCAATATCTGGTCGATTGCGTGGAAGCAATCCTCGGCACAATTAGAACCGGGAAAAAGCAGGACACCCCAGTTCATCAGGCCTCCTTGATTTCGAAACTATATGATTCAACAACAGGGTTTGCTAACATTTTATCGCACATTTCATGTACTGAAGCTTCAGCAATTGCTCTGTCATCCATTTCAAGATCCATTTCAAGCTGTTTACCAATTCGAACTCCCTTGACCTTATCAAAACCGATAGATTCAAGTCCGTTCTGAACAGCTCTACCCTGGGGATCGAAAATACCCTTTTTCAACATGACAGTCACGATTGCTTTTAACATTTTTATTTAGCACCCTTCATTGTTTGTTCTCAGATCAAATAACCATTCAGTTATCTGAAATAAGTGTGGCGTCTAATCCAGTTTTTAGTCAATTGCATTTAGCTTCTGGTACAAGGCTTTATTTTTAGAGTTCAGGAAATAATCAACCTCTCGTCTTGCAATCTCTGCAACTGCGTGCTTATTTCCCTCACCTGTGATAAAATCTTTGATCACGAGATATTTTTCTTCCTGAATTTTCATAAAAGCACTATCTACCTGAGGTGTTTCAGGGTATAAACCGGTTTTCTGGCCTTGTTTGAGTATATCAGTGAAATTTTGACCCGTTTGAGCAGCTTCTTTTTTGGTCTTATTGACTGCTTCATACCAGTCATCGTGAACACAAATATAGTAATCCCTCATTGACTGCTTGTTGAAATTGACGATATAGTTGTGACCCTCAACATTGCAGATCAGGGTAGCTCGAACTGAGTCTGTATCAAGGGTATCTACGAATACGAGATCTTTTCCATCTTTGGCAATTTCCCACTTCAGATCCCAGAGATTTAATCCCATACGATTGAAAATTCTATGAACCATGAAAGATGCCAGGATGGCTCTCACGAGAGATTCTTTGAACAAATCTCCACCAATACCAGAAACAAGCAGCGCTTCCTGTCTGGAAATATTTCGATCCTCTGGTTCATACTTGGTTGTTAAGTCGATCAATGGGGCGTCAAAAGTCTGCCATGGGACAAGTTCATTTGCGACACCCAATTCTCGTAAATATGCATTTTTCCCAGAATCACTGAGGGCGTTATACTTTCTCAGGATGGATGAACCGCTCGTCACACCAAAGCGAACGATCTGTTCCAGGGGAATGACAAATTGATCATTTCCGTAAAACTTTTCATAATCAAAAAGATGAGCATTCATGAATGTGACAGGTTCCGGTTTGTAAATATTGTACTTCTTGATCAATGTCAGGTTGCTGAGCTCATGGGGAAATGAGCTTGAATACAGTTTACCATCATCTGGAGCAATCATTCCTCGATGGTGCGTTTTAAGACCAGTGGACTTAATCTTTTCCAGTGTTTCCTTAATGATCGGATTGTTCTGGAAATAAGCCTCGCCCCAATGTGCTTTAATATAGGGCTCAATGTCATCCCACTCATTCACATCCATAACTGACTTGTATACCAAATGGCGAAAGCCAGCTCTGACCGTATCGCTGCCTTTAATGCTAAAGATCGTCCCGACGTCAAATACTGAACCACCCATACTCGTTTCACTAACCAATGAACCAGGATCATCAATAACTGTAAATAGTTTCTGAACAGAACCATTATAATATGGATTTGCGCGATCAAATTTTACCGTATGATTATTATCAGACATGTCTGTATTCCTTTATCAGTATTTCACAAATTGCATTGTGAAAGCGATTACTTGTTATACTTCTCCTGAATCTGACGGTCCTTTTCCAAAACCGCATCCCTCATTTCAACCCGGTGTTCTTTTAGCTTTGCATCAATTTCGGGATGCTTCAATGCCAGTATCTGGGCAGCTAGCAAAACGGCATTATCACTGGCATTGATTCCAACGGTAGCCACTGGAATACCACCGGGCATTTGCACTATTGAATAAAGTGCATCAAGGCCATCCAGGCTTGCGCGAATGGGTAAACCTATTACCGGCTTTGTTGTTTGGGCAGCGATAACACCTGGTAAATGGGCGGCTTTTCCTGCTCCGGCAATAATGACGTCAATGCCTTTGACATCTAGACTATTGATATATTCTGACACGGCTTCAGGTGTGCGGTGGGCTGATAATATCCTTAGTTCAAACTCCAGATTCAATTTTTCAATTATTTTAAACCCTTTATCCAGAACGGGCAGATCGCTATCAGAGCCCAGGATTATTGCTATTTTTGCCACTTTATATTTCACTCCACGTTTAATTAAATATGAATCATTTCGTCAGCAGTAAACACGCGTTCACAATACTGACAGGCCAGTTCGCGGCCTTCTATTTCAGAATGATTGAAGATTGTCACCATGGGTTCAGCATTGGTTATACATTTAGGATTTGGACAAGAAACCAGCCCTTCAATGCGGTCCGGAATCTCAACTTTAGATTTCTGAGTAACCTGATAATCTCTAATGATACTTACCTTGGCATCCGGCGCAATAAGGGCAATACTGTTCACCTCATTTTGGGTTAATTCGCGACCCTCAATTTTGATGATGTCCTTTTTCTTCATTGCTTTGCTGGAAAAATTCATTCCCATCATGACAATGTCAGTGGGTCTGGGTTTTAATATGGCCAGAACCCTTTGTACTCGGCCTGCTGGAATATGATCGATTACAGTGCCGTTTTTGATTGGATCAACTTTTAGGACTTTCATTATTTTGCCTCCCCCAGCAATGTTGTAATAATCGCTTGACGCATATAGACTCCATTCTCCGCCTGGTCGAAATAATAGGCATATTTTGTGGAATCAACATCTGTAGAGATTTCATTTACCCGGGGCAAGGGGTGCAGGACCTTCATATTATCTTTTGCCTTCTTTAAAAGGTTGGCATTGATAATATAGGCATTCTTAACTTTTTCGTATTCCTCACGATCTGGAAAACGTTCTCGCTGAATTCTTGTCACATACATAATATCAATTTCGGAAACGATGTTTTCGATGGTGGTTTTCTCCCTAAAGGAGATCCCTTTGTGAGTTAGGTCATTGAGAATATGTCCTGGCATCCTTAAGGATTTTGGTGAAACAAAATAGAATTCCGGTTTAAAAGGCGCCAGGGCGTATGCCAGGGAGTGGACCGTACGCCCATATTTCAAGTCTCCCACAAGTGCCAGTTTCAAACCTTCAAGAGTTCCCTGAGATTTTAAAATTGTGTAGAGATCCAGCAGTGATTGGGTTGGATGCTGGTTGGCACCGTCTCCAGCGTTTACGACTGGAATGTCGACCTGTTCAGAAACGTAGCGGGCAGCACCTTCATTGGGATGTCGTATGACAATAATGTCAGAATAGCGAGCCATTATTTTTGCAGTATCAGCCAGCGTCTCCCCTTTTTCTACTGACGTGCCACTGGTGCCCACCATAGCGATAACTTCGCCACCCAACCGTTTCATTGCCGATTCAAAAGACATCCGGGTTCGCGTGGATGCCTCGTAGAACATGGCTGCCATGACCCGACGAGATAAATCAATTTTACTCGGATCCTTTTCCAGACTCGCTGCCAACTCAAGGAGCTGGATGATCTTATCTGCGCTTAGGTCACGCATGGAGATCAAATGTTTCATTCAGTCTTCCTTTATTTATTCATGGATTGAAATGCAGTCCAGCCAGCGTCTCGGTAGCGTTTCGCCTCAACACCAGGATCTTTGCTGGCGATGATCCCCCGACCCACAATTATTGCATCTGCGCCTCCAGCTACAGCCATTTCGACCGTAAGATACTGCTGACCAAGACCATCTCCACTGCTATCTAAATTCACCCCGGGCATAAGCAGCAATTGATCTTGGGATATTTTATTTCTAAATCGTCTAATATCTTCAACATCTAAACCGTGGCCGATATAGCCACTGACACATTCTTTGCGACGTTTGCCAATTTCCAGTACCTGGCGTGTGTATGTCTCTGAGATAAGATTCCCTTTTGCACTCATGCGTGCTAGTAAGAAACCGGCTCTCGGCATCTCTAATTCTCCAAAGAGACCATCCAGAATAGCCTCACCAGCAATCATATGAACGGTGACATACTCAGCCCAATCAGCGATTTTATAAACCCCTGAGCGGAATTGTTTACGGACAGTACTTCCGATGTCTGCAAATTTTCGATCTTCAAAAATGATAAAGTCATGTTTTTTCGCCAGGGCCAGCAATCGGGGGACAAATTCATCGGTATAATCTTTAATGATATCAATATGGGTTTTGACCATGAATATTTCAGAACCTGTTTCTTCAAGGATCCCAAAGAATTTTTCACTCTCCTCTACATCAAGGGAAAGCACCAGATTTGATTGCTTCCTTAACATGGTTTCCATCAATTTTCGGGTCATAGGAGCTGTTGTGGCTGCGAGTCGCTCATTAAAGTTCATAGGCGGTTGCTCAACTGGTTGAGAAACAAACTTCCGAACCCTTTGTGCAAGCTCAGCATCGAGCTTACCATCAGCGCCAAGAACGTTTATCATATCCTCTATCGTAATAATCGATGTTAGCTGATAACCCTTCTGATGCAGAATTTCAGCGCCCTTAAAGCTCCGATCAATTAAGCAAACAAAATCCCTTACTTTAAGACCAGCCTGTTCCATACCCTCGGCAGCCTCGAATTTGCTCTCCCCAGTGGTAATAAGATCGTCGATGATAAGACAAGTTTGACCTGCCTTAAAATGCCCCTCGATTAGTTTTCCCGTTCCATAGGCTTTGACTTCTTTGCGTTGGTATACCAGGGGGGTATCTAATTCTACGGATAGCTGGGCAGCCAGAGGCAACGCAGTATATGGGATGCCGGTTAACACATCGAATTGCTTATCAGCAAGGGCATCCTTTAAGAGCTGAACAATATTTTTAATAATGTCAGGATAGGATATAATACTTCGCAAATCGATATAGAAGGGCGATGTAGCGCCTGATTTAAGCTTGAACTCACCAAATTTTAGCGCGCCGATCCGATGTAGATCCAGGATTAATGTGCGTTTTCTAATTTCCACTCAGTATTATCTCCACGCTTATCATTTATATGGTTTCGATGCGGCCTGTCTTACCCCGGTGTGATACTCCAAATTCTTCCAGTTTATCCAGAGTCCGGGCATCAATTATGGGACCTTCTATGCAGAGGATCAGTCCCAGAGGATCCATGACGCAGGATCCACATACTCCAACCCCACATTTCATATATCGCTCAAGATTAACTTCATAACTCAGATGATGACGCTTCGCAACCGGGACCGCTGCACGCATCATTTTCTCAGGACCTGAAATATAGATTTGATCGAAGCGTTCCTCGCTAAGGATATCTTCCATGAGATCCACACTGGTGCCTTTGTGACCCATTGAGCCATCATCGGTGGCAATCAGAGAGCGATCAGATAACTCATCAAAGTCATGGACATAAAGCAAATCGTTTATGGTCCGTGCACCATTAATGCTTACTAAGTAATCCACCCCTGAAGCTCTTAATATTTTGGCCAAAAACCGAAGTGGTGGTGTTGCATACCCGCCACCAACCAGGAGAACACGTCCCAGGTTTTGCGAGAAGGATTGGCCATAAGGTCCCCTGACAGAGACCAAATCTCCGACCTTCATCTGAAAGAGTCGATCTGTGAAGGGTCCAATATTCTTTATGGTAATGGAGAAGGAGTCTGCATCCGCATCTAATATTGAAAAGGGTTTCTCTCCCTGGCTGAAAATGGTCAGCATAATAAATTGACCTGGAGCAGCTTCCAGTTTCCCGTCAAAGCTGAAAGTCCGCAACGAATTGTTTTCCTCGCGGATGGCTGCAATCGGTAGCGTCTGACGATCACACCTCAAAATCTAATTCTCCTCCAGAATGCCGATTAAGTCAGGGTAGTCAGCATAGCCATGGGTCTCCATGAATGCTTCCATCTCTGCTCTGATGGTTTTAAAAACGTCCAGACCCTGATCATAAACTGCCGTCCCTATTGCCACTGCTGACGCACCAGCCATCATCATCTCGACCGCATCCAAGCCTGTACTAATTCCCCCAGTGCCCAGGATTGGGATATTGACCACTTGATACACATCGTGAATTAATTTAATGGCCAGGGGTTTTATACAAGGACCTGAGATGCCGCCAAAATTATTTTTCAACACAGGACGTCTGGCAATTGCATCGATCACCATTCCGTGACCCAGCGTATTGATCATGGTAAGCCCGTGTGCTCCGGCAGCTTCTGCCAGTTTTGCAATGGTGGTGATATCATTTGAATTTGGAGAGAGTTTTGCCAGGATAGGAATCTTACTGACAGCAGCAACAGCTGCCACGATTTCAGTGGTTTTATCTGGCATGAGTGCGAAGGGACGTTTGAATTCATCTTCCACATTTGGGCAGGAGAGGTTTAGCTCCAAAATATCGGCCGAGGAATCGTTGACCGCCCTGGCAAGCTCGACAAAATCGGCTGCATTTCCACCAAAGACGCTGACAATTACGACGCCATTCATATTCTGATGAAATTTTTCAACCTCCGCGAGCCCATCTTGAATACCCGGATTGGTCAATCCAACAGAATTAATCAGTCCCCCGTTAAACTCTGCTATGATGGGACCTTCATGCCCAATCCTTGGTTCGATACTCAGGGATTTTGTAGTTACCATACCTGCGCCATCGCGAATGACGCGTTGAAGAGAAGAAAAAGAGATGCCGAGAATGCCTGAAGCTAAAGTTAAAGGGGTCGGAATTTCCTTACCCAGAAATTGCAATGCGGTTCTTTCTGCGAAAAAGTTGAGACACTGATTTAAGGGGTGATTTTGAAGGGGGTGGTAATGGATTTTGGGCCGTTATCACGTTGTTAAAATAGAAATATTTTGAGCAGGTCAAAGGTCGATTTTGCAGTAAATATCATTTACTCAAAATAATTATTGATGACCTGAAATTTTATCAATCAAAATGATTTGACAGCCATTGCACTGCGATTATATTGGCAATCTCTTTGCTAGGAGGTGTGGGGAAATGGCAAAGGGATTTTTGGTTTTGGGGGCCTTAGCTCAGTTGGGAGAGCGTCCCGACACTCGTGTCGGGAAGGTCATCAGCCAACCCCATGTTTTTTGCAAATGTTTTATTGAGAAGTCTTTCTTCTCGCTTTGGGGCCTTAGCTCAGTTGGGAGAGCGCTTGACTGGCAGTCAAGAGGTCATCGGTTCGATCCCGTTAGGCTCCACAAACATGAAAGCTTTAGTATACATATGCTAAAGCTTTTTTTATTGGGTGAAAATATGAAATACACTCTATATATATTAAAAAGCCTTAGCACTGAACGACTCTACATTGGTCAGACCAGTAATTTTGCCCGGCGTCTTAAACAGCATGAAGATGATCGATCCTATTCCACCAAAGGGCGTGGTCCCTGGTCCGTCTTGAAGACCATTCAACTTGATACAAGGTCGGAGGCAATGAAGTTGGAGGTCAAACTCAAGAAGATGAAAAATCCTGTCAGAATTATTGCCTACGTTGAAAGGCACTATTGAATTTTTGAGGAAATTTGATCCTCAATAGAGATGAAGATTGATGTTGTCCCTAGCCTAGCTGTTTTTTAAAAAAATCAATTGTTCGTTTCCAGGCCAACTCAGCATTTGCTTCATCATATCGACCAGTAGAATCATTGTGAAAACCATGATTGACCCCGGGATACATGTGCATTGTGTAATCATTTTTATTTGCTTTCAGATCAACTTCATAATCTGGCCAGGTGGCATTCACCCTATTATCCAATTCAGCAAAGTGGATCAGTAACGGTGCCTTAATGTTTTTGCGCAGCTCCTTGGCAGCTGGCGTACCATAGAAAGGGACTCCTGCATCAATAGTGTCTGGAATTGAGGCAGCGAGCATATTGACGATGTAGCCTCCAAAACAAAATCCAACAGCTCCGAGCTTTCCAGTACTCAGAGCATGCGACTTCAAGAACTTTGCTGCCGCAATAAAATCCTGCTCCATTTTCTGATGGTCCATGGAACCCTGCATCTCCCTGCCATCATCATCATTACCGGGATAGCCACCCAAAGGGTAAAGAACATCTGGAGCAAATGCTACGAAACCCTCTTTTCCCAATCGCCTGGCTACATCTTCTATGTAGGGATTTAAACCGCGATTTTCATGAACCACCAGAACTACAGGAGCCTTCCCTGTTATTGCGCTGGGAGTAACCAGATAACCTCTGCATTCCCCATGTCCCTTCGGAGAGGCATAAATAGTGTATTTTGCATTGATGGCATCATCATTAAACGACACTTGCTCTGCCAGGGCATAATTTGGGAGCAAGGCTGCCAGGAGCATATTCATGCTTATTCCAGCAGTAACCAAACCAGCTAAACGTGATATGAATGTTCGCCTATCTATAAAGCCATGTGCATACTCATCATACCAGTCAAACGCCTCCTGTGGGATGGGATTGGCTTGATTCAATTCGTTATTTTCGGTGCTTATCATTGATTCTTCTCCTTCAACCCCGCGCTTTAGATTCAGCAAGACAACATGATTATTCGAGCAATCCATCATTCTGATAGAATAGTCCTTTGGAGAATTTAGACTCCAGCACAAGTATGACAATACCAAAGCCTGTTAGCAGCCAGGTTTAGAAAACGTGAATACTGGCAAACCTTTATTAGAATTTTTTAATAGAATATGTACTAGCATAAGCCTTATAGCTAGCTTTCCCATTTTTGAGAATTACCTTCATCCCGATGATTAGGTATTGGCGCAAACTTATAGAAACGGCTCGCTTTTTCCATCTCGGCTGGCTACTTCTGGCGAGCTTTAGTGTAATCCTCTTTATTCTGGGTATCTGGGAAATCCTTGAGAGACAAATCCTTCAACAAACCATTTCCCAATCTGCGATTACAGGGCTTATTGTAAGGGGCTTTCTGGTATTTGTGTTGCTGGGAGGCTGGACTATCTGGATTGTATATCATTTCAGGATTCAACTTATTGATCAACTTTCTGCCACTGAAGATCGTTTCCGTAACATCGTTGAAAATTCCGCTGATGCCATCATCTCCATCGGCCAGGACAACCACATCCAAAGTTGGAATATGGGTGCCGAACGGCTGTTTGGCTGGACCCCAGATGAGGCCATTGGCCAGCCAATTGGAATCATGATTCCTGAAAAGTTATTACAGGCGGGGGAACTGCTCTGTCTTGCCTATGGAATCACAAAAGCCAGTGAAGTAAAAAATTATCAAACCGAGCGAATGAATAAAAAAGGTCATTTGGTTCCAGTGAATCTTACGGAAACGGCACTTATTTCTAACGGCAAGTTATTGGGACGCTCCCAGATCATCCGTGACATCTCCGAATTGCAGACGATTGAACATCAGATGAGACAATCGGATCGACTAGCAACAGTGGGGCAACTTGCGGCTGGTGTGGCCCATGAAATAGGAAATCCACTTACTTCAATTTCGTCTCTAGTCCAACTGCTGGAGAGAAGAATGCAAAACCCGGATCACATTGCCAAACTTGGAAGGATCCGGACCAATATTGAACGTATTACCAAGATCGTCCATGAACTTGTGGATTTTACACGCCCACAAGCAACTGATATTCAGGCCGTACAAATTAATGATGTAATCCAAAGTGCTGTTGGACTCATGGCATATGATAACCGCAGCCAGAAAATACGCATTGAACTGGAGTTGGCACCAAATATCCCCAGGTTGAAAGCATCTCCTGATAAATTGCATCAAGTTATTGTAAATCTGCTGGTAAACGCATTTGATGCAATGAGGGAAAAGGGTGATCGTATTCGCATTTCGACTTCAGAGAATAAAAATTCCATTGCCATCGCAGTCGAAGATAATGGTGGGGGTATGAACACTGATGTTTTGGACAAAATTTTTGAACCCTTTTTCACAACAAAAGATGTGGGAAAAGGCACAGGGTTAGGACTTTCTGTCAGTCACGGAATCATTAATAGCATGAATGGAAAATTAACTGTCAAAAGCATACTCAATGAGGGTGCAACATTCTTCATCGAGATACCGAAGGAACAATAAGTATGGACACTTCAATATTAATAGTTGATGATGAGCAAGAAATCAGGGACTCCCTTTCTGAAGTACTAACCGATGAAGGCTTTTTGACATATACTGCTGAGAATGGGTCGGTTGCTCTGGAAATGTTGAATGAGACCTACTACGATATTATTATCTCAGATATAAAGATGCCTGAACTTGATGGGGTCACCCTGCTTCAGCGCGTCAAGGAAAAGGCACCTGACACTTTTGTAATTCTGATTACATCCTATGGTTCAACAGAGACGGCCATCCACGCCATGCGTCATGGTGCGATTGATTACATTTTGAAGCCCATTGATTTTGATGAACTCATCTTAAGAATTAAAAATATCGACCTCCACAAAGAGTTACTACGGGAAGTGCGATTCCTGCGCCAGGAAATATCGGCAAAATATAATTATGAGCACATCATTGGTGAAAGCGTTGCCATGAAACGAATGTATCGGCTTATTGACAAAGTCGCTCCATCAACGTCCACAGTATTGGTCTCAGGTCGTAGTGGGACAGGAAAGGAACTAGTCGCACGGGCAATTCATGCCAGATCAGAACGAGCTCATCGACCTTTCGTTGCAATAAATTGTGGCGCCATTCCAGAGACACTATTTGAGTCTGAACTTTTTGGGTATAAGAAAGGCGCATTCACAGGCGCTTCAAAGGATAAAGACGGTGTATTTAAGGCTGCAAGTGGAGGAACACTCTTTCTGGATGAAGTCGGTGAAATCCCACTACAGGTTCAGGTTAAGCTGCTCAGGGTCATTGAGATGCGAGAAATAAAGCCTCTCGGAAGTAACACCATAATACCTGTCAATGTCAGAATCATTGCTGCAACAAATCGGGATTTGGCCAAAGAAGTTGAGGATGGACGTTTTCGAGAGGATCTTTATTACAGACTCAATATTATCGAGATCTATCTCCCTGCTCTATCCGAGCGAAAAGATGATATCCCACTTCTGGTCAAGCATTTTGTAAATAAATACAATGGGGAATTAAAACGAAGAATTATTGGTGTTGACAATGATGCCATGAGGAACTTGGTGAATTACAACTGGAAGGGTGAAGTTCGCGAATTGGAAAACATTGTTGAGCGTGCCGTACTCCTAAGTGATGGCGATATGATTTCTCCACAGGATTTGCCAAAACGGGCTCAAGAATCTTCGGCCTCCAACTATCCGGATAATCTTAAGGAGGCAAGTCGGAGCTTTGAAAAAACCCATATTATGCAAATTCTTGAAAAGCATGACAATGACAAGTCAAAAGCCGCTGAAACCCTTGGGATAGGATTAAGCAGCCTGTATCGAAAAATTGATGATTTGGGAATTGATAGCGAAAATGAATAGTTTGTAACATTGGAGACATCCAGGTCTCAAAGTATTCGCTAAATTGAAAAGAAAACACTATCCCCTTTCGATGTAGAAAGTGGAATTGATAAATGAGTTGGAGATACTATGTCTGAGCAAATTCACAAAGAAGTCATTATCGTGGGGTCTGGACCTGCAGGTTTAACAGCAGCGATATATGCTGCACGAGCAAACCTGGCTCCCATCATTTTTGAGGGTGACCAACCTGGTGGTCAATTAACAACAACAAATGAGGTTGAAAATTTCCCTGGATTTGTAGACGGGATTACTGGGCCGGACCTCATGGATGTCATGCGCAAACAAGCTGTGCGTTTTGGGGCGGAGTCCAAGTTTGAATATGTCACAAAAGTAGACTTTTCCTCACAGCCACATCATGTATGGGTTGGGGAAAAGGAATATACTGCAGACGCTGTCATCATAGCTACTGGCGCTTCAGCTCGGTATCTCGGTCTTCCCTCAGAGGAAAAGCTCAAGGGTTTTGGAGTGTCTGCTTGTGCGACCTGCGACGGATTCTTTTATCGTGGCAAGGAAGTTTTTGTTGTTGGGGGAGGTGATTCAGCCCTGGAAGAAGCAGGCTTTCTGACAAAGTTTGCCTCAAAAGTTTATCTTATTCATCGACGAGACGAATTCAGAGGTTCCAAAATCATGATTAAGCGGGTGTTGGATAACCCGAAAATAGAGGTATTGTGGAATACCGCCATTGCTGAAGTATTAGGAGAACCTGGAGCGGGTGGCGTTGTAGGTGCCATTCTGAAAGATACAATCACTGGGGAAACACGCGAACAAAAGATTGATGGTATTTTTGTGGCTATTGGTCATACACCTAACACAAAAATTTTCCAGGACCATTTGAAAGTAGATGAAACGGGTTATCTGATTACAAAAGCGGATTCAACGGCCACTGATGTGGAAGGGGTTTTTGCCGCTGGGGATGTCCGTGATCGAGTTTATCGTCAGGCAATTACGGCAGCCGGTAATGGCTGTATGGCAGCACTCGAAGCGGAACGTTATATTACTGAGATGAACGATTAATCTAAATCTAAGTTTGATAAAAAAAGGAGGAGCTTGCTTCTCCTTTTTTTTGTTACGGGCAATCCCTTATCTTAGGATGGCCAGCTTTTGACTGGCAGATGCACCATCTTCATTAAAAAGATAGAGTATATAGACACCACTGCCCACGACATCCCCCTCTTTGTCACGGCCATCCCACTGGGCTTCATAGCCCTGGACGTCATTGTCCACGAAGGTCAGCTCTTTCACCAGAACTCCTGATATGGTTAGAATTTTAACCGAGGAGTTGTCCATTAAACCTTGGATAATAACTTTTTCATGCACATCTGGATTAAAGGGTTGGGGATAAATATGGATGCTTGAATAATCTTCTTTCGGATCGGCAAAAGGCGTGTTTAGGATAGAGATACCTTTTGGTGTTGAAAAATAAGTTTGGCCCGATTCTGCATCAAATGCCACAGAATATATCTCATTATCTAAAAGCTCTGAATTACCAGTGTTATAGCCATAGCCCCCGTTTATCCAGCGCCCGTTTTCCTGAAGGACATGGACACCAGCATTTGATGATAGGAACCAATGATTTCCCCGCTGATCTATTTCAATACCAGTCACATTATAGTCTGTAAGTTGCCAGTAATAATAGAAATCAGACTCTTTTTGTGTCATGTATAAACTTGCATAGTTCTTTAACTCAGCACTGCTCAGCCAGGTATCAGGTAAAACCATACTCTGAACACCTGCGGGTGTTAAGATCCAGAGTGTATTGTGAGTATCTACTTCCAATTGAAGAATTTCATTTGAGGCCAGTGTCCCATCAATCAGAGTTGAAACTCGAGGTTCCAAATCCTGCTCCATTACCCCGCTAAAGTCTATAAGATTGATACCGCCAGATGCCTGCAATTCAGTTCGAACTTGTGAGCCAATCCAAACCAGATCATTTTTATCAATGGCAATTGACTTAATTGTGCGAGACCCGAGACCACTTTGAAATTGATTGATGTGATAGATTTGGTCGTCAGCTCCAAGAATGGTCAATCCACTCCCCCCTTCTCGTACAAATTTGGTTGTGAGCCAGACATTTTCCCGAGAGTCGATGGCCATTTGTCCTGGTAAGACATGGGTGTCACTATCGAATGTGGGCTCCATGACCCCGCCACTAGCGCTGTAATAGGTTGATTCCCCTGGTTGTTGGACATCAAGTTTTAAAACACCTCTCCCCTGAAGAGCGAAATAGACATTACCATTGGAGTCTCTGATCATGTCTTCAACCACGACGTTACCTCTAAAATCGAGAGTGTCCATTATCATCTCATCCCAATTATAGGTATTGACGTCAAATGAAGTGTTATAATTTCCGGATATGATGGTTCTCCAACCAAGCTGTGAATGGATACTAATCCCCCCTTGAGCACCGGCGAAGAGTTCTCCGTTGTTATTAATGAGCATCCGATTAAACAAATGATCTATTGGACGATTTGCTGAAAAAGATTCAAAATTATCATCGCTGCTAACCGCTAATATATTGCTGGGACTCGTAGTCCAAATCTCATCACCAAAAAGTTCAATACCTGTAATTCCGGTCTTATTAATTATTTGGTAGCGGAAGTCACTGTCGAGATCGTGTGAATACACTCCGCTGGAGGTGGCGAAAATGACAATATTTTGTAATTCATTACCGATTCCCAGGTCAAGTATGGGACTATCAGCTGTTAATAATGGGGAAAAACCAACGAAATCATACTCATAGATTATTGAGCCGGAAGAAAAGCGTAACTTATCACCAGAGGCGGTCATACTTGTGATGGGGGCACTTCCATTTGGGAGTGAAGCCACATTCCAATTTGTAGGATCTTTAAGATTGCTTCCATCTAATTCAACCCAAAGAATCTCTTTATTCGATCTGAAGACAATTTTTCCATTTATATAATTCACATCACCCACACTGGTCAGATCGAGAGCACTCTGGTTTGGATAATTATCAAATATGTCCAGATATTGTATTGACCCGCCGCTCTTACGATACAGTAGCAAGCCCCCTCCGAGCCCTTCTTGATAGGTAACGTACATTGAATCTCCTACTTGAACAAAACTGGTTACCTCGTCAATATCCACAAATTCGACTTGAAGAGCTGCATTTGTATTGAGATTAATGGTTTCAACAATGGGTCCAGGGCTGCGAGAGCCAACCCAGAGAAGGTTGTCTGAATCGATATATACTGCATTTACATCAAAATTATTTGTCCGATGACCGTTTATGCCATAGCGAAAGGTTTTTAAAGTTTTATTAAAAGATAACACGCCACCATTGCTTGCCAGAACAACCTTATCTTCAAGTGGTAACAAACTCCGGATCTCTGTGAGGGTCGGCAATTTCTCCCAAGTTCCCACTTGCCCGAACACGACATGGGATGATAAAAGCAATACAAATAGAAATGGAAACTTCCGCATTAATTGACTCCCTGGTAGAGCACATGCAAGATTGTTAGAATTATAGCCTGATTGAAAACCATGTCCAATTATACATCCTTGTGTCTCTCACGTTCCCAATTTTATGGTTGAAGCGTTGGACGGGATTCAGGAACCACCCCAAGAGCACCAATCAGCATCCCATTGTTTCCGCCTGTGAGGCAGGGCGACTGCAATTGGAGATACTGATTATGATCGAGCTGAGGATCAGTATAAAGATTTGTATCCTCCACTATCTCATTCAGAATCGGGTCTAACTTATGGGGAAAGAGACAATTCCATTTAGCGCGAGTTTTTCCTCTAAGTATTGATTTATCATATGGTTCCGTGTTGAAGAATATATTATGATCCAGGCGACTTAAGGTGCCTGGCAGCATCGTTAGGCCACTGAGATTACGTGAGAAAGTGTTATTATATATTTCAATATTTCCAGAATTGCTTTTTGACCGAATAATTCCGCCCGTTTGGCTGATGACATTTTGTCTCAAGATGAGCGATTGAAGATGTGGTCCGTTTAACTCTACACAATAGTCATCGATTTCATAGAATCGATTAGAGAGGAGTTCTACTTCCCCATAATTCCCAATCTGAAGCCCAACTCGAGATTTAAATACTGATGAAAAAGATACTGACAGTGAGCTTGAGGATTGTGTTAGGATGGTTAAATCGTTTTCAGAGAATTCACTCTGAACTACATTTGCACGACTGCCGTCCCCCAGTTCAAGTGCAATATTATTCCAGTGAAGCTGAGATTCCTCAACCAACAAGGAACTGTTCATTATTTTAAGCGCAAATCCCCCACTTGAATCCAAGCGACAACTCTTAAATTTTGCAGCCACCTTATTCAGTAGACAAGAATTCTTATTATTTATCATCCTGGCATGCTCGAGAATAAGCTCTTCAGCAGATAACACTTCAAGCGCTGTCTCTGAATTGGCGAGCCATTGATCTGATTCGCTCTGAATTGATCCCATATCAGAAAAGTATGAACCAGATATATTCCCATACCATACATTTTCTGACAACTTTAAATGAGAGATTGAGCGAAAATCAGAACCTGATGAATTCGATTCGACCCGATTTGTATCTAACCGAGCATTAAGGACATTTTCGATGAGCAGACCCCGTGTGTTTGCCTTGATCAAATTGTGGGCAATTTTGACCTGCTTTCCATTTCTGATATGGCTAGCATTTTCCAGGTTAGCTGAAAACAGGCTATTGGCCATTGAAAGGCTGTCAAAATTTGAGATCTTAACTCCGGATCCATTATTGGTAGCACTCAATCGTTTGAGATCGATTCTTTTTAAAGAGTCTATACTGAGTGCAATACTGGGGTGAATTTGAAAACTGGCTCGGTCGATGATCAACTCCTCTCCACTAAATATCTGTAGTCCATCACTCCCATTGTGACCCACTCTAACACCAGCGATTCTGCTATGCTGTGTGTTCGTGATGGTCCCACCAGTTTCGCCATTTCCGATAAATTCAGAATTGAGTATGCGTAAAGTGTCTACCTGGGAAATATCAATCCCACGGACAAGATTGCCTAAAGCTGAAAAATTGACTATTCCACAAATCTTCGAATTATTTACAGTCAAGCCTGAGCGACCATTTTCACGTGATTCCACCTGATTGATTAGGGTATAGTCGCACTCATTTAGCAAAATGCCATCTTGAAATGAATCAATGACACTAACTGAATCCAACCAGACCTCGGAAATAGCATTTAGCTCAATTCCTGTGCCCATTGTACTTGTAAGTGTGATGTTATGAGCCTCAAATAGCGGCCCTCCCTGGCCAAGGATCGCTACTCTTCCCACTTGATCGAACTGGCTGTTAAAAATTCTAAGCAGTCCGCCATTCAGATGTAGAGCTCCTCCGGAAAGACCGGTGAATTGTGTATTTCGAAGTTCTAAATAAGCGCCTGAATCCACTTGAACAGCCCATACATCACTTGCGCTGAAATCACAATTCTCAAGAATGAGCGAACCTGAGCTTACTCGAATTGAGGTCGTATCGTTTTGAGTACCATTAAAATTGAAGTCAAGAATATGAACATTTGCATTTTGATCGACCTGGAAACATCCACGATTTGTTCCATACCAGATAGGGCGATCATCATGTCTTCCCTGAATTCGAATATTCTCCACAAAATTTATGAATGATCTTTCCTCAACTCCTGTGTAGCTTACAAATTGAGGTAGGAGCTTTAGGGTGTCCAGAACTGCTAAATCCAATATGTTTACAGGATAATTAATCAGGTTTTTTATCCGCAATCCCTGGCTACATGAGGTCACTAGCAGGACTGCTAAAATGGCGAATCCTGATTGTATCAACTTTTTACTTTTGATTCGAGGAAGTCTCATTGAATTGATTTGCGGGAATGTATAGGAGTCGAACCTATCCGCCGGCTTTCCACCGGCACAACAGCTTTGAAGGCTGCAGTGGCCACCGGACCACATACATTCCCATGTTAATTATTCTCAACCGGGAAGGATGGAATCCCCAGAGCCGCTTCGAGCATATCTGCGACGCTCAGTGCAGCTGTCTTGGTTTGATAATCTCCGACATATATCATGAATAATGTTTTTCCGCCACTCATTCGCTCTTTGATCTCAGTCTTGTACCCAATGGATTCTATTTGGTCCGCAAGTCTACGTGCATTATCAAAGTTACCGAAAGCTCCAGCCTGCAAAACAAAATTACCTTGAGCAAGTTCGTTTGAGCTCCCGACCCCCTCACCCAGAGATCGCAAAGGAGCAACGTTTGTTTTAGAATCAAGGGGTTGTGATACTCTTGGTTTACGATCTGGTAAGCGGGTAAGATCCAATTCTTCTGGAATGTCGAAAGCTAAATCCGGATATTTTTCGATGATGGTCGATAAATCATAGTAAACACTGTCCATCTGTCTCGAGGCAATACCTGCTCGTAAACTAAGGTTTACGGCGTTTACTATTTCTGGATACTCAGGGTTAAAACGAATGAGTCTGGAAAAGAATTCTCGACTCTGAATGTACAAACCTTGGGCATAGTAGTACTCGCCCAGATGCATAAGAGCATCCGCCGCATACTGGCTGTCACCGTGATTACGCACAATATCTTTGTAGAGACCTGCAGCTACCAAGGCATCATCTTGCATGATGGCTCTTGCATATCGAACACCAGGATGCCCTGGGTATTCATAACTTAAATCCTGGAGAATAACCTCCGCGCTATCCATTTTTCCGAGCTGAATGAGGTCTAAAAGTGCATCAACATCCTGACCGTAAACAAAACTGCTACAGCCGATGATGAGCATCGATAGCACCAGTCTTTCGATCAAGTGAGCTTTACCCATCCGCATTTATCACATATATACCGAGGTTCATTGCTGATGCTGCCACAATCGGGACATGCTAAAATTCTTTTTTGGCGATCGGATGTGATGAAATCATTAATGGCCGCTTTTAGTGTATCCTTATGTCCCAGCTTCTCCAACATATTGAGGCGGGCGAGAATATAGCTTAAGTTATTGAAATCTGGATTCTTGACCTCCTCCAGGAGTGCCAAAGCATCACGATATTCACCTTTGCGTTCAAAGTAATTGGCGAGACCGATGACCACCTCCAGGTTTCCTGGTTGTTTATTGTGGAGTCGTTGGTAGAACTGCTCGACCTGTTCGAATTGACCCAGCTCAAAATACATTTTTTCAATTTCACTAAAAATAATGCTTCCAGCGGTGGGATCTAATTCAGCAAAGGTGGTAAAAAAATCAATGGCGTGTTTAAAGTTTCCTTCTTCCTGACGAATCTTTCCCAGCTCATAATAGGGCGCAGCACATTGACTGTTGAGTTTAATAGCCTGTTTGAGTAGCGAGACAGCCTCCGAATGATTACCTGCTGCTTTTTCCTGCAATGCTTCCTGGGTTTTGTAGATAGCCGGCAACAGGGGATCAGCCTTTCCTCCAGCTGCATTCTCTTTCTGAAATGCCCTGATTGCTGTACCCCAATTACTCGTCTTTACCGCAAAACGATGTAAGGCTTGAAGTGCCCATAGATTTTTTTTATCCCCTCTAAGTACAGCCTCTGCATGCTGGGCAGCCTGAATGAATTGTTTTAAGGCTTCATGGTCCTTTGATAGTCGCTCGTGCGCCATGAGGATGATTTCTTCGCTGATGCCGTCACGATTCAGTATATCCTGATGAACCCGTATAGCCCGATCAGCATTCCCCAGCTGTCGATGAAGATCTCCAACTTGAAGGAATGCACCAATATTAGACGTATCGTTGTGAGCGATCTCAGAGAGTTGCTGCAGAGCCTGTTTTTTCTCTCCTGCTAAAATATGGTTGAGGGCTTTAATCTCAGCCCCTCGCGCACCGATTATTTTGGGATTGCTAAAGAAAAAGAAACGAAGCAGCACACCGATGAGACCGGCTGCCACGACAATAAATATGAGTGTGATGAGATCCATGTTATACTTCAATCCCTATTCGTTATTCGGCTTTAATACCTCATCTTTTTCGAGAACTGCCTGGCGTCTCTTATCAACTTCATCCTGTAATTTTTTGCGCTCCCTGTCAATCATTTTTAGCCCCATGCGGAGCTTGATATTCTGAGTGATTGTAATAGAGAATCCCAAAAGTATACCCAATACTATGCTGCCAAGAATTACAAAATAGAGCGGTATATTGGAGTATGTCGCTCCCATTAGTTTTAATTCGACAGGCGTGGCATTTTGTGTAAATACCCAGACCACTGTTAGAAGTATGCCAACCGTTAAAAATATTTTAAGCTCTTTCATTTACTCCCTCAATCCTGAATCCGGCCAAATAGCGTGATTCCCTGCGCATCAATGATCTCAACAGTGACCAAATCGCCAGGTAGCTCTCCTGCTTTGTCAAATATAACAATTTTATTCGATCGTGTCCTACCTTGATGCTGATTTTCAGATTTTTTTGAGTTCTTTTCAACCAGGACCTCCACGATTTCACCAATGTGTTCCTGATTCCTGAGGAGCGTGTGTTCTTTTTGCAGAATAATCATCCTTTCCAATCGATCCTGTTTCTCATTTTCTGGTACTGTGTCGAGATATTCAGAAGCTTTTGTACCGGGTCGGGATGAGTATTTAAATGTGAATGCTGTATCAAACCTGACTTCCTTCATCACATCCAATGTTTCCTGAAAATCAGACTCAGTTTCTCCCGGGAATCCCACTATCATATCTGTACTGATGGACAATCCAGGAATAGAATCCCTCATTTTTTTGGCCAAATCTAGAAAGTGTCGCTTCGTGTATGTCCGATTCATTCTTTCGAGAACAGTGTCACTCCCGGCTTGAAGTGGAAAATGAATGTGATTGCATACTTTTGGATTTTCGGCATGAATTCGAAGCAGATCATCGTCAAAATCCTGTGGGTGGGGTGATGTGTAGCGAATTCGTTCAATTCCATCCACTCCAGACACAGCCTCCAAAAGCTCATGGAAACGCTGACCCTCATGCTGGAATGAGTTCACATTTTGGCCGAGAAGTGTAACTTCCTTAAAGCCTGATTCACTAATTTGGCGAACCTCCTCTACAATGCTGTCGATGGATCTGCTACGTTCACGCCCCCGTGTAAAAGGAACGATGCAAAAGGTGCAAAACTTGTCGCAGCCGCGCATGATGGAAATCCAGGCATTTATCCCTTCCCGCCTTGCAGGAAAAAGGTCATCGTAGACCTCCATCCGGCTTAATTTAGTGTCTACAATATTTTCGCTCAACATTGCATTCTCTTTGAGCATTTCAGGAAGCCGTCGGTATGAATCAGGACCCAAAATGATGTCCACATACGGTTTACTCTTCAAGAGATCTTCCTTGAGGTTTTGCGCCATACAACCCAGAATACCAATTTTTACTGACGGATTTCGATCCTTGTGAATTTTCAGATTCCCCAGTCGAGCGTGGACCTTATCCTCAGCATGTTCCCGAACAGAGCATGTATTGAGTAGGATTAAATGGGCTTCATCGGAGGCATCAGTCCTCGAATAATTTTCTTTTTCTAAAAGACCTGCAACCAGTTCAGAATCGTATTCATTCATCTGGCAGCCGTAAGTCTCGATATAATATTTTTTTGGAGTATTAATGATTAAATCTCGCTTTCAAGTACAATGAGCCCCCTTATAAGAACGATGAATATATTTTTCCTGCCTGGGTCCCACAAGCCTATTAAAGCCGGGACAGCGGAAAGCTTATTCAGAAAACAGTAAAATACCATCCTGGCTAAAGTGTGCACCGGAGTTGGGCAGGTCTGCCGCTGATAGTGAATCGACGAGGTGAGCAAAGCGATGTTCCTGATCAATAAATGGTACGCCCCAGTACTTTTGTTCTGTCGAAATCAAGCGAGTCGAATGCAATTTCCCGGATTGAGTGATTTCCACTTCCAATATCGCCCCAAATCTTCTTTCAAGCTGAAGGTTAAAGCGACCATAGGTAGCAAAATTAGCGAGTGAATAGGCAATAATTTTACCCTTATAGAGTTCCACTGACCGAACCACATGTGGACCATGCCCAACAATAAGATCCGCCCCACTATCGATCATCATATGCGAAAATTTTCTCATGTTACCTCGATTCTCACCGAAATAGAATTCAGTCGTATCAGGTAAAGACATGGCCGCAAGCCCTTCAGCCCCGCCATGGATTGATACAAGGACCAAATCATGGTCTGCTTTTAAATTTGATACCATTTCTGAGGCAGACTTGAGATACAGGGAACTATTACAATCTCCACCAGAGTGAAAGGCAATAAAACCAATTCGCGTCCCTCTTACCTCGACACTGGAAAAAGTGCCAGGCCGTCCGGACCATCCAATGTCAAGAGAATCCAGGATTTCCTCTGTCCTCGTGACACACTCTGGTCCAAAATCTCCTACGTGATTGTTAGCCAGGGACATCAAGTCAAAACCAGCATCTTTGAGATCACCGCCATAGTCTTCGGGCATGCGAAATACATAACAATCCAGCGAATCTGGCTCACATTTTTTGGTAACCCCATTATCGCAGAGAGTGCCTTCAAGATTACCCATTGATATGTCAGCATCCTGAAGTAAGGGTCGGATATAGTTTAGAATACTTCCCTTTTCAGCCGGACGTAAAAAACCATCCGGGTTCAGAGCTCCTAGCATGATGTCCCCCACAGCTCTGATCCGAATCAGATCTTCCGTGTCGGCACCAAATCCTGGACCAAAGAGGAAAAGAATCAGTGAAAATGTAAGTGTATATTTTTTCATGAATATTCTGGCTAAAAAAAACGTCCGGTAAAACCGGACGTTAAAATCAGGATGTACACGTGGGGACTATAACTCAATATTATCAGTGAGAAAATAGTGTCTTGGGTTAACTGGAATATTGTTTACTCTTACTTCATAATGGAGGTGTGGTCCCGTGCTTCTTCCAGTATTTCCACTATAGGCAATTAAATCGCCGCGCTTGACTTCATCACCCGGTTTAACCACATAGCGGCTTAGATGTGCATAAATTGATTTGATGCCATACCCATGATCGAGAACAATGGTGTTCCCATATCCCGTTGCACCTTTTCTGGATTTAACTGAACCATCAGCAGACGCATAAACTGGTGTCCCTGAGAGGACACCAAAATCCTGTCCATGATGCATACGTAGTTTCTTAGTCCATGGATCCGGACGTACTCCAAAAGATGAAGTTAGATAACCACGATTAACCGGCTTAATAGATGGGGTTAAACGAAGTCGTTCAACATCCTGAGTCAATTTTGAATATATTTGCTCATAACTATTTAGTTGAAGCGTAATCTCACGACCAAGAGTTGAAAGGTTGCTTTCAAGTGAATTCATATTGAGGTCAGTAACAGGCATGAGATCAGCATAATTTTCAGCATAGTCATTTACAGCACCACCAGTACCCAGCGCCCGAACATCATCATCTACTTCAGGGAGATCTGCATAAACGCGCAAGGCGCCATCCTGTATAACCAACTCAGTCAATTTGACTTCGGCATCATCCAGGCGAATTTTCATATCTTCCATAACTCGAACCAGCTCTTTATTCTGGCTCTTCAAGCTCAGTACTTTGAGATCGTATTGAGCTTCTGCCAAACTGGAAAACAGAAAACCACCAAGCCCCAAAAGAAGGACTAACGTGGTGCCAGCGGCTGCATACACCGTGGGTTTGGCGAAAAACATCTCACGCACCCGATTTTTTTTGTCGTTGATCAGGAAAAATCGAAATCCATCACTGGTACTCATCTTTTTAATACTTTTCCTTCCGAACATAACGCCGTTTTCATTCCAATCCAAATTGACTGCAAAGTATACTCCGACTCACAATTGATAACAAGGTTTTTTGAGTCATTTGAAGTGAAGCTCCTCTACCTTGATCTGCAAACATTTTTGCTGTCGTTAATCTGTCGCCTCATCAGCTTTTTCAATCCGCTCAACATGAATAGCAAGATCTTCTTTATTCTTGATCTCAATATCCAAATCTGTAATTGACTTCATCAGGACGGTATAGTTTTCATGCGCAGCGAGCTCAGCCAATTTGTCTTCGGCTCCCAGATTGAAAACCAGCTCACCAAGCTCTGATAGTTCTTTTGCGCGGCTGCGTTTTAGCTGATGGATATCTAATTTAATCTTACCCATCTTGGTAAGCTCTTCAGCTTTTTCGGTTGCTATCTTACCATACGCTTCTGCCTTCTCCATCGCGACAGTCCCAAAATCGCGAAGACCCTTCATCATCCCACCCATCAGTTTTGAAGCACGTTCAGATGTTGAGTCATCATGCGCAGCTGGTGCTTCCTCTTGCTTTTCTTGCTTCTCTTCTTCACTCATCTCTCTACTCCCATAGTTTAATCATCGGAGGGATCGCAGACTTCTTCACTAATTAGTGGAAAGAGTCGCTGGAATCCATCACCCGAGAAAATAGCATTCTTTGATAGAGGAAATACTCTTTAATTTCGCTAAAATTTCTGCGTTAAGTATTGAATCACATTTGATCATAGATAAGGCTGTATTGCCACTGTCCCTGCTCAGCGAATATTCTGCAATGTTGACTCCACATTTTCCAAGCAAAGTTCCAACTTCACCGACCACACCCGGAACATCCTGATTTACAATCAGGATGAGCGGCCCGTCCAGGAGGACATCGATATGATAATTGTTCACCCTGATCAGGCGCTGGCCACCTCGCATATCTGTATAGCCGAACATTTCCCAGATCGCACCATCAGCAGATTCCACTTTAACTGCGATAACATTACGGACCTGGCTTAGCTTTGGATCATTCAGGGTACTAAAAGCTATGCTTTTCGATTCAGCCACCGATTTGGCATTAATGAGATTAATAATTCCATCAAATCGAGCCTGCATCACACCCTCAAATGCTGAATAAAGCAATGGTGCTATATGCTCTGCTTCCCCATTGTAGCTGAGTCGTAAGGACTTGATTGCTGATTTGTGGAGTGGGTGCTGCAATTGACCCATTTTCCGAGCTAATTCCAGAGAAGGTCCAATTGTCTTGAGGATTGTCATATCCGAAATAGGTAGATTGATTGTATTACTCAATTTATCGTGAAGAAGGTAGTCTCTCAATTGGGCAGCAATTTGGATTGCGACATTTTCACCAGCCTCGTATGTACTTGCACCTAGATGGGGCGTAAGCACAATATTCTTTGCTGTGACAAGCGGATTGTCAACGGGTGGCTCACTTGTATACACATCAATTGCCGCCGCTCCAATAACACCCTCATTTAATGCATTGGCCAGGTCAGCTTCATTCACTAATCCACCGCGTGCGCAATTAACCAACATTGCTGATGGCTTCATCTTCGCCAGTTCAGTTGCGCTGATTAAATTCAGCGTATCTTCATTCCGAGGCAGGTGCAGTGTGATGACATCTGAATTAACTAATACATCTTCCAGACTTTGAATACTGATATCTTTTACAACAAGCTGCTCTTGTGATACATAGGGATCATAGCCAATGACCTTCATTTGCAGCCCTAATGCGCGTCGTGCTACTTCCTGTCCAATCCGACCCAGCCCCAGGACACCGAGGGTCTTGCCATTCAGTTCAATTCCCATGAGCGCTTTCCGATTCCAGAGCCCCGCTTTCATGGAATTATCGCCAGCAGGAATATTACGCGCCATTGACATCATCAGCGCGATCGTGTGTTCGGCAGCTGAAATTGTGTTTCCACCAGGTGTATTCATTACCACCACGCCATGTGCGGTTGCAGCTTTAATATCAATATTATCAACACCAACTCCTGCTCGACCGATAGCCCGGAGTGCTGTGGCTTTTTTTATATTATCTGCGCTAATGGTCGTACCACTTCGAATAATCCAACCTTCGACCTGAGGAAGAGCTGCCTCAATTTTTGCAGCATCCTGGTCCAGTATTTCAATTACCTCAATAGCGGCATCTTCCAGCACCTTTTTCCCTGCAGAGGAAAGGGAGTCTGTTAAGAGAATCTTCTTTTTCATAGCTCTCCTATGACCTCGTCCAGGACATTTAGAACATCTTCCATATCATCCATTTTTAAATCCCCCATATGCGCCAGTCTAAAAGTTTTCCCCTTGAGATCACCATATCCACCTGAAATGAGATAATTACGAGCCTTCATCTTTGCTGCTAATGCTATTAGATCTAAACCCGCCGAATTCTTAAAACAGGTTAGCGTCTCCGATTCATATCCAGGTTCTGCAAAAAGCCCAAATTTTTCTGCTCCCCAGGCTCGCACCCTTGAGGCCATGGCATGATGTCGAGCAAAACGATTGTCCAACCCCTCAGCTCGGATGCGATCTAATTGGACAGATAACCCATATAAATGCGGTATACTTGGTGTGACAATGGTTTGATTTTTTTGGCCAGCTTTGTGGATGCGTACAAAATCGAAATAGAATCCCTTTTGAGCTTCCGAAACCGATTTACTCCGTTCTAAGGCTTGATCAGACAGTGACATCACTGCAAATCCGGGTGGAAGACCCCAGGCTTTTTGAACACTGGCCAGGGACATATCAATGCCCCATTCATCAACTTTTATTGGCGCTCCCATCATACCACTTACTGCATCTACCATGAGAAGTGTGTCAGGGAAGCCTTTCAGGACTTCACCAATTTCTTGTAGAGGATTCATCACGCCTGTGGATGTTTCATTGAAAACCACAGTCGCCAGATCATACTTACCACCAGATAAGGCTGCTTCAACCTGCTCGGCAGTAGTAGCCTTTCCCCATTCAACTTTAAAGGTATCCTGGGCAAGCCCACAAATCTGAGTTATCTCTGCCTGGCGCTCTGAAAATGCCCCACATACAAAATTGGCAACCCTGCCCCTGCTTAAATTGCGAACTCCGGCCTCCATTAATCCTGTAGCTGAACTGGTAGAAATCAGCACGGACTGCTCAGTGTAGAGGCACTCCTTAATTCCAGATACAACCTTTGCCTGCAACTCACTGTAATCTGCCGTTCTGTGGCCAATGGGATATTGTGCAAATGCATCAAGAACATCCTGCTCAACATGGGTGGGTCCTGGAATAAATAATTTTGGCTTTATCAAATCCTAATCCTCCAATTCTCTAAATACAATACCTGTGGGTAGTTTTGGAAAGAAATAAGTGCTTTTTTGGGGCAGTCGCAAACCCCTTCCCCCTATCTCAAATAAAATATTATTATCAGGATAATTCATGATCCAGCCCACCTGGCTGCCGCTTCTTAAAGCCTCCCAAAACTCATCAATATCCCTGTGATATTCAATAAAACGGTGTTGTTGTAGATCATCATCACTAAGATTTAGAATCCCCTTAAGGATGATTTCCTCAAGTATGACCGTATCCATTTCCGCCAGAATAGGATCTGCAAGTCGATGGCGAAGTTCATTGAAGGCAGTTTCTTTTAATTTGAGCCTGATCGGTTCACCGTCTTCACTGGACATGATGAGCGTGCGGTGATCATGGCCGAGCTGTATATCTTCCTCGTCCACCCTGACGATATCAAAGGAAACAAAAAGCTTGTCCAAAAGGACCTGATAGGAAAAATCACTCATACCTCTCAGCGTTCGGTGGGTGGGATAAACTCTGAGACCTAGATCCTGGGCACAGGCAAAATAGCCCATGACATAATTTGCATCAATTTCAGAAAAACCGGTTTCTTCAAGACGTTGTTTCTGATATTGCATCAGCGTTTCATAGCGATGATGACCGTCAGCAATAAATACGGGCTTGTTCTCCATCATTTCTTGAACGTTAGCAATAACGTCCTCATCCTCAATGAGATAACAAATATTGTCAACACCGGTTGATTCATCTCGCCCATCCAATTTGACGACGGCTTTCGAGAGCGATTCATCCAGCAGCTTGACAATTGAATTCTCTGCATCTTGATAAGTAAAAAAGATTTGGGAAAAATTTGTTTTTGTTGTCGCCGTTAGTCGTAGTCGATCTTTAATCGGTCCCGAGTGGGTTCTCTCATGAGCTCGGACTGTGTCCGCCCCATAAGGAGCAATTGGCATCAACGCGATGAACCCTTTGCGAATATGCTGCTCCCCATCCGGCCCTGTGAAAAACTGGTGTAGAAAGTACAAACCTGGTCGCTCACGCTTAATTAGGGAACCATCCTCATGCCATTTTTTAAACAGATCCCGCGTGTTATCGTAGAATTCATCCTCAAAATAATCACCCTGCTTTTCATCTCCTAAAATGAGACGAGCGCTGTTAAACCTTGACCTCGAGAGAAAAAACCGTCTTTCTTCAGGGCTAATCACATCGTATGGGGGGGCAATTACATCAGAAAGATTCGGGAAATGTTCGGGGTTATAAATCGTCCCGCAGAAGGGAAGGATAGCCATTATTTCACCTCTATTGAATAAAAACCGATATCATGGCCAGAAATTTAGACCGTCAATGCCCGTTCACAATGAGCGATTCATTACTGAACAAAATTTTTAGGCCATTCACCGAAATTCCATAAATTTTTTAATCCCTTGTAAAATTGATATTTAGGTTGGGCTATCAAATCGTTTCATCAGGCTGAGCTCCTGGATATATTCGCGGCATGAATATTGTTGCAATCACTCCGAAGACACCCGCCGATGCAAATGGTATTAAGGCCGGTGATTATATCGTATCGATAAATTCTCGAAAAATCTCAGATGAAATTGATTACGCCTTTTACTCAGCTGATGAGGAATTAAAACTCGTCATTCTCAGTAGCGGTATCAGTCGAGAAATAAATATATCCAAAAGTATGGATGAAGAGTTAGGGATCGTCGTCGAACCCATGACAATTCGATCCTGCGCCAACAACTGCGTGTTTTGCTTTGCTCATCAAAACCCTCCAGGTGTGAGGGAAGCATTGAATTTCAAGGATGGAGATTTCCGGTTTAGCTTTCTGCATGGTCACTACATTACCATGACCAATATGGGACCAAAGCAGATGGAGCGGGTCGTAGAACAACAACTAAGCCCCCTTTACATAAGTGTGCATGTGACGGACCCAGACACGCGGCGCAAAATGTTGCTTTATGGCAAAGATGATCATCTCATGGATAAGCTTGAATACTTGACAGATAATGGCATCCAATTGCATACACAAATAGTTCTGTGCCCCGGCTGGAATGATGGTGAAATCCTGTTACAGACGATTCGCGACCTGATCAAAATGGCACCCCGGATTCAGTCCATTTCTATCGTCCCCGTAGGCTTGACAAAATATCGTGACAATGAGCCCGATTTAACTTCTTATACTCCCGAGACGGCTCGTGAATTTATTGCGTGGTTTAATGAGAGAGAGCATGAATTCAGCGTCAAAGGCTACGATAATTTTGTGCTGCTAAGTGATGAATTTTTTATTCTGGCCGGTCTGGCAATTCCCGAAAACGACTATTATGGCGATTTCTCCATGGTCGAGAATGGCGTGGGTCAATGTCGTGACTTTTTTAATCGGTTTACTTCGAGCATACCCGTGCTACCATCTGAATTAAAAAAACCGACCCGGCTCCTTTTTGCCACTGGGACGCTGGGTTATACCTTCCTGAAGGAAACCATTTCAGAGACTTTGGAAGGCATTAAAAATCTTGACTATACTCTTGTTCCAATACGGAATGAATGGCTGGGTGCTGACTCCGTGACGGTCACCGGACTGGTTTCTGCACGTGATTTAGTTACACAATTACAATCATCTGGTAAGGCCGATGCAGTGTATCTGTCTTATCGCATGTTCAGTGAAGACGGGATCACTTTGGATGATCACACACGTGAAGATATTGAGAAAAAGTTGGGTATACCTGTATATATCCACCATGAAGATTTTTTGGAGATTCTGAGTCCATGGGTATGAGATTACCAGTCGTAGCAATCGTTGGCCGGCCCAACGTTGGGAAGTCCACTTTATTTAACAGGATCATCGGTAAGCGACTCTCTATTGTCCATGAGCAGGAAGGTGTTACTCGCGACCGCATGGCAGTAGAAACTGATTGGGCGGGATTTAATTTTTTCCTGGTTGATACGGGCGGTTATATACCTGTAAGCGAAGATGTTATCGACCGCGAGGTACGTAAACAGGCCACGATTGCCATTGATGAGGCAGATGTTATCATGCTCATGGTTGATACCAAAGTTGGGATCACCTGGGAGGATGAAGAAATCGTTAAAAGAGCGAAACGTTCAAAGAAACCCATCGTCCTCCTGGCGAATAAAACAGACAATAACGAGCTGGAAAGCTTAAGCCATGAATTTCTAAAATTAGGTGTTGGACCAGCTTTCGCCATTAGTGCCCTGAATGGAAGGAGCATTGGGGACGCATTGGATCAGGTCATTTCTTCATTTGGTGAACTTCAGATTGAAGAAGAGATCGCCGAGGATGTGACTCGTTTCGCCATCGTGGGCATGCCAAACGCCGGCAAATCAAGTCTGACAAATGCATTATTAGGGAAAGACCGACTGATTGTCACTGACATCCCAGGTACGACGAGGGATTCGATCAACACGACTTTTAAATATTTTGATCAACAATACGAAATGGTGGATACAGCCGGATTGAGGCGAAAGGCTAAAGTCACAGATTCTGTTGAATTTTATAGTTCCGTTCGAACGCAGCAGGCCATAAAAAGAGCCCATGTTGTGATTGTGCTCATCGACGCAGAAAAGGGGTTTGTATCCCATGATGCACGTGTCATGGAAGAAGTTCTAAACGAGGGCAAGGGTCTGGTCGTTGCCGTCAACAAGTGGGATCTTATAACAAAGACGACCAACACATTGCGCGATTTCAAACAAAACATGATTGACGATATGTTTGAATTACGCCATTATCCCATTCAATTTATCTCCACACTTGAAAGACAGAGGATTTTCAAAGTCGTCGATCTGGTCAAACAAATTCATGAGGAGCAGCAGAAGCGGATCCCGACCCGACAACTGAATTTGTTCCTGGAAGATGTGGTGGCGCGTCTGCAGCCTCCTTCTCCCCATGGCAAAGAAATAAAATTGAACTATTGCTCTCAAGTTGCAGTAGAACCTCCTGTGATCGTCATATTTTCCAATTATCCAGACCTGATTCAAACCGCCTACAAACGTTATATTGAAAATCGTTTCCGTGAAACCTTTGGTTTTGAGGGAGTTCCCGTTCGGATCTCATTCCGGAAAAAGTAGTTCATGCGTTTTATTGTTTTAATACTTCTCCTACTTACCAGGCTGGGTGCACAAAGTCTGCCGGCGCAGAAGTGTGGATTTGCGGATCAGGCCCTTTCACTGATGAAAACCACTGCCCCTCAGAGCAGAGATCTGGAATTTTTAGATGAATCAGTCCTGAGTCCCCGAGGTATCTTCAGAATACACTTTACTCGCAGCGGGACTCACGCTGTTGCCGGCGCTGAAAGTGTGGGCATCCCACAATTCGTTACCGAGGCCGGCATCGCTGCTGATTCCGCCTATTCGATACTCGTAGATGAGCTGAATTTCTTAGCTCCCCTGGCGGATGGAGGAATAGATGGCGACGAGCTGGACATCTATATCAAAAACTGGAATGGCTCTTACTATGGGATGACCTATTTCGGTTCTTCTGCTCCTTCTACGACCTATCTGGTTGTGGACAATAATTACCTTGAAGCCAATTACGCAACCTCTGGTCTTGCAGCCCTGAGGGTAACCATAGCACACGAATTTTTCCATATGGTTCAATTAAGGTATGCCTACCCCTTTGAGCCGGTTTCTTCTAACGCCTATTGGTATGAAATCTCCAGTACCTGGATGGAGGAAAAATGTTATCCCGAAATCAATGATTATCACGCTTATGTGACTGATATTTTCAGACGTAGCAGTTTTCCAAGTATTAATGATGACTCGTTCGGTTTTGCATACAGTTATGGCCATGGTCTGTTTGGTCAAATCCTGGATATTGAATATGGCCGACGGAATAATAAGCACATCATGTTGGATATCTGGGAGAACCTGAATGGTAAGGAAGCTACTGATAATCTCGAACAGGTCTTGAGTTCACCGAACTGGGGATCGAGCTTGACAGATGCACTCGGGAAATATGCTCTCTACAATATTTTTACCGGGTCAAGATCGGTCAGCAATTTGTATTACCCCGATGCTCTAGAGCTGGATGAGATCAACTTGAGAGAGTACGATCTGCCCCAGTTTTTTCCCGATTCAATAGACTTCTTCATGGATGCCTTTGAGATATCCTTCAGAAAGGTCAATATTCCTGTCTATACAAATTTTTATGTCCGCGGGGATGCGTTAGCCCCCGATCAAAGAGTATATTTGACTTACCATAGTTTTGACAATGGTTCATCTCTAAAAAGCGCTGTCGGAACCTTTTGGATCTCTTGTACGGATGTTAGTAGTCTAGACTACCTCATTTTCCCCATGGTGAATGGTGACCGCGAAAACAGTTATCTTTACACTTTATCATTTGATGGCAGCACTTTAGCGCTGAAGGACAAAATTCAAACACTCTGGCCAAACCCAAGTCGTTTGAATCGAAATCCAGCTCAGGTCAACGTTATGTTGGCTAAACCGGGAGAGATATCCATCAACATATACGATCTAGCCGGATATCTTCTGTCCCATGAAAAACTTTTTAGTACAGAGGGCATAAAGATTTTCGATCTGGACGTCCCTGAGGATTCCCCCTCTGGTATCTATTTCGTGCAGATTATCACCTCGGATTCCAATCTCAGGAGAAAATTCACGGTACTCAAATGAGTGATTCAAATTGGCTGCAGCCGACAGAGAGCTGTCAACATCAAAGTAAAATCAAAGCTTCACGATTTATTGCTGACCTTTTTCCAGTGAAAACCGAAGAAGAAGTCCATATTTTTCTAACCCAGGTCAAGAAGCGAGAATACACCGCCAACCACCATTGTTTTGCCTGGCGACTTGGTGTTGATGATGAACAGATATGGCGTGTAAGCGATGATGGGGAACCAGCAGGAACTGCCGGAATGCCGATTTATCAGGTTCTAGTTGGTGCCAACATTACCAACATCCTGGCAGTGGTCAGCCGTTATTTTGGGGGAACAAAGCTTGGCAAGGGCGGTTTGATGCGTGCATATGGTGGTGTGGTTCAGGACGCATTACCCATGCTGAAGAAACGTGGATTCGTCCCAAGAGTAAGTCTCGAGTGCCGATGTGATTTTGAGCATGCAAATCTGGTGTACAGGCTGATCGAAACTTACGGAGCTCAACTGATGGATCAAGATTATGGCAGCAATGTGAATATACGTTTAAGAATCAGACAAGACAAAGCGGACGCATTCTCCTGGGACCTTCATGAGCTTTCAAATGGCCTGATTAAAGCACTGCCCCTATCGGATAAGGGCGGACGTTTAAAATCTTGATAAGGGATGCGTTCTGGAGGATTCTATAATGGTTGACAATCTCGCTGGGTTCTCCTTATTAAATCAGGACTCACACGCATATTGGATGGAACAGGCCTTTCGAGAAGCGGAGAAGGCTTATGTCACAAAAGAGGTACCAGTTGGAGCTATTGTCGTTTTAAACAATCAAATCATTGGTAGAGGCTATAATCAGCGCGAGGCTCTAAATGACCCCACAGCACATGCAGAAATCCTGGCAATCACAGCAGCAGCTAATCACCTGAATGACTGGCGCCTTAAAGACGCGACTCTATATGTCACACTTGAGCCCTGCCCCATGTGTGCTGGTGCTATTTTGAATGCCCGAATTCCCAAGCTTGTTTTTGGAGCGGATGATCTGGATCATGGTGCATGTGGCGGGGCTATTCAATTGTGTTCTGGAAAATTCCTGAATCACAAAGTTGAGATCATTGGTGGTATACTGGAATCAAGTTGCAAGGGTCTTTTGGACAGTTTCTTTCAGGAGAGCAGGAGCTTAAAAAAATAAGCTTTCCTCCTTCAGGCATTGCCGAGTGAAGCATCAATTATATATTCAGCTGCTTTTTTCAAGATCTTAAATCATGTGTCCATCCTGGAGAGGTGGCAGAGTCCGGTTTAATGCACTGCATTCGAAATGCAGCGTACCTTCGGGTACCGGGGGTTCGAATCCCTCCCTCTCCGCTTTCGTTCTATAAACTATTATATTGCAACATGTTACAGATTTGATTATCTTGAATTGTTCCAGAATTCTTCCATGTATTTTAATAATATTTGGGAACTAACGGTAAATATCAGGATCAATTATGGCTATTCCAAAAGTTGGTATCTATTCAGTCCAGTCGAAAAAAAGCAAAAGCTGGGGTATTCGGTGGAATATAAATGGTAAGGAACACAAAGAGATCATTGGTTCTTCCAAAAAGCAAGCCGAACAGGCCGCGCTTGTAAAGCAGAACGAAATATTCGAGAACAAAATTGGGGTAAAGAAAGAGGAAATTATTGACTTAGCCACTCTTACTAAAGAGTTCCTCGGTTCAAAAAGAAACGTTAGTCCCTCAACTAAAACACGCTACACTAATTATTTCAATGCCTTTACAGCATTTATGGACGAACACTTCCCTAAGTCCACAAAAAATATTCGAGAAATTAAACGAAATTACATTGAAGAATTCTTAAACCAACCGTTTAAAGATAGAACTTGGGCTCCAAAAACAGCCAATGGGGCTCTAGCTGCAATCAACTCGATGTTTTTATATGCTGTGAACGAAGAGTATCTCGACAAAGCACCTACAAAATCAATCGAAAAATTCCAGCAAGTTGATAACACAGAAGCGAAATATTTCACGAAGGAAGAGTTGGAATCAATCTGGAAAAACGTCAATCCCTACTGGGGCGACTTTTTAAAAGTATTGTACTATACTGGTGCACGGAAAGGTGAATTAATCAATCTAACCTGGAAGAACGTCAGTCTTGACGATGAGTTGAAGTATATAACTATTATCTCCACAAAAGAGTATAAGACAAAGACTGGAGAAAAACGTACGATTCCGCTGCACCCAAAGGCGGTAGAAATCATCGAAAAGCAAGTAGGCAAACATGATAAATATGTTTTTCCTGGCCAGGAGGGAAACAAGATACACCCTGATAACCCCTACCGCGCATTAAAGAAAGCGTTAACTAAATCAAAGCTCGATGGTACGGTCCACAAATTGCGGCATACTTTTGCTAGCCATTTAGTCATTGCAGGTGAAAGCATTTACGCTGTTAAAGAACTTCTTGGTCATAAAGATATTGCTCATACGATGATATATGCGCATTTGAGCCCAAATAAGTTGCAAGATGTTGTCGCTAAGCTATTTGATTTTTAATCCCAAGACGTTATAAAATGTGTTCTTATATTCACCACCCATTGCTCCGGGGGGATGACAAAAATAAGAACCCAATTCCTATATCAATTTCGATGCGTAATATTCTTAATAATCATGATCTTACGCCTGATCAGCAGTTTACCTTAAAAGATGGAATATTGACCGTTTTGGTGCCGGTTTCGCCAAATTCCAGAACCCGTTACGAACCCCATCAAAAGTGGTTAACAAAATGCCAGAAAAATGAACTGAGGAGACGGAAGAAGGAGACCCGATGTGAGCATTTTATCCGGCTTCTTGAGCGCAATGATTGGACTCGTGCAGAGCTTGCCAGATATCTTGGTGTGAGTCGGGCGTGGGTCTCGACTGTTTTAAATGATAAGACATAAACCTGTCTGAAACCTCTGCTTAATACCCACTACCCTCTCTCCAGTCGTCAAATTTATCTGGATCACCGTCGTAGTCATAGGCGTCCATCTCCCAATGTTTCGAGTCCATGCTTTCCCAGAATTCTTCGTCCTCGGCTTTCATTTGCTCCTTAAAACGAATTTCCTCGGTGGCAGCTTTCTTATCCTTGATAAAGGTGTACCACTTACCATTAAATTCCGATTCCCACACCTGAATGTTACCAGTATCTAAATTTGCCGCTATCTCTTCAACTAGTATTGCTTCACATTTTATTTTAGCCACTATATTGGTTATTCCTGGCTTTTTACCACTAAAAACTTCTATCCCCTTTTCACGAAGTGAGGTGACAAACTCCTTAATAGTTTTCATAACTACTCCTGTCAAATTTCATATCTATATTGCTATCTAACATTCTTTAGTCAATATATTCAATACCGGATTCTCTCAAGAGATACAAACACCTCCAACACGGTCCCTGGTTCTCTTTTGAGAGTTTTTCTTCCTCACCTGTATAGCCTCCATCCTCCTCTATGCAAATTGGGCAAATCGGTTCATTTTCACCTTCTGGCTCAATATAGATACCAGTATGCCCCCACGAAGAGATGGGGATAACATGTGTAGATTCTGTTTCATTGGATTGCCGAATTCTACGATATCTATCTAGAGCGGTACTCGCAGATTCTGCAACGACTATCGCCAAAGGTTTACTATCAGAATGTTCTGCAAGTAGTCTGGGCACCTTACCGCTCCCTAGAATTACAAATTGTGGCATAAATGATACCCTTATTTCAACAATTTCTGAGAATGATGATAGTTAGTTAAGCAATCCCATCTTGCATTTTTGTACACCAATCGCAAAAAAGCAATATTGTTTTGGGTCTTCTTGGAATACCGAAACCTGATCGTAAAAATCTGTTACACCGATCGAAGGAAAATTGCACAGTAACTCGGGCCCCCTCCCTTCACACCATCACCTTTCTCCACATAAATAGTCACAACGCCTACATTGAGGTCTCTGATCACATCCTGATCGTAACCGTGAAGAATTCCTACATCTTCCCAAATCAGCATGTCTAGTTCTGATTCGACGCTCTCCGCAGTTACCGGTTTATCAAGGAAGTTTTCATCTAGGATGCTGTTGGCATACCTAGTGAGATCATCCACCATTAACGGGAATACTTCCGTCCAACCGTCCGGATATTTGCTTAATAAAGCTAAATGTTCACATCTTCCATCTATTTGATCAATCCCGACATCGCCACTTGTGAACTCTTCTTGCTCTTCCTCTGATAGCTCGTCCGGGATCCTAGTAAAATCGAATGCTTCCACAATCGTTGAAGCACAAAAGGGACATTTGATCTTCTTGCTCCAACTTTCTACTTGTCTCATATTGATCCCCCCTGAGTCTTTGCCTTGATGTTAAGCTTTGAAGTGCGAACCAGTATATTCAATCAGATCCTGTGCTGCTAATTCGTCTGTGGCTGGTCCGGATCTAATGTAGAATTTGTCACCTTGATCTGTTTTTAAAAAAACAGGGCGTTTGCTTCTTCTACAATCCACCTTTAGGATATGTCCGTTTTTAAATGGGACCACTTGCCAGCTAATGTAATCCATAAAGGACAGTCCTATCTTAGTTTTGAGAAGATTTCGGAAGTGAAGTTGATACTTGTCTTCACTCTCAAATCCGTCTATATCCATCCCTATATAGTCGCCTGAATCAGACACACCTATTAGCAGGGTTCCGCCTTCCGTATTTAAAAACGCCACAACTGTTTTCAGAACACTATGCTCCATTTTAGAATCGTGTTCTTTCGTGTATAGGTTGAAACGTAAGGTCGATTTGAATTCGAGGTTCTTGCTCTCTCCATATTCGATAATAATTTCGGTTTCACTTTTTCGGGTGCTGAACAAATTCCTATACCTCATGATACACTCAGCATCTCTGGTTAACTCTCTCTTTACCTCAATCTCTTCATTGCGATCCCCAAATGAATAAACTTTAGAATTCATGTCCTTTGATGCCATGCATATGGTGGCAAATTCTTGAGCTGAGATGATATTATCGATAATCAATAGAGGTAATATTGTCGAGTCCCATACAGTCAGGACAGTTATAAATATTGCTCTTTCCACCTCAGAAAAAGCATGTATGCGAGTTGCTGTATAATCCATCAAGGACATGAAATTCTCCTTGCTCTCCCCTGACAACAATGAAAGATCGGGGATTGGGATTACTGGTAGAAGAGGGTACTTCAAGCCATTACCCTCTAAATATGCTTCCACGGGATGCATATATTTTAACATCTCGACTCCTTCAGGACCAGGATTGACTGTCAATATTGGATCACTTAGCAGAAGCAATTTGACACGCTCCATATCGAATGAGCTTTTTAAATGTATTGGAAAATCGATTTGAGTACATAGCAAATTGTAAAGTGAAATCTTAGTAACATCTAGCTCATCTGTAAAATCCAGTTCAGCGGACAACTCTCGCATTGCAGCAGCATTATCACTTACAATGATATTTCCTTTTGGTGTCCTGAGTTTAACACCATTGATAGAAATTGTGAATAATTTTGTTTTATTGATTGGGAGCTCTAATTCGAGATATACTCCCTCTGAAGCATCTTGAACGAAAATTTCAGCATTCGATATCTTTTTTTTCTTCATACCCAGAGGTCCTGATAATTGATTACGATTATATACTTTGAAGGGATTCGAGGAACATACGTACGCTTTTGGGTCATGTTCTTTCTAATCAAAATCCGTATTCTGAGATGTATTCAACGAATTTTTGTAATTCCTGATCAGTAATCGATTCCTCACTCTCCTCATCAGTTGAATATTCGTGAAAATCATTTCTTAAGTCCTTAGCAAATTCCGAATCACCGTCTGTTAAATCTTTAAAAGAACCCCACCAGTCTATTGTCATAAATTTTTTCGAAAGCATGTTTAACTCATCTAATACCTTGTCATTTAGACCAGTAAGCGAAATCTCATCAAGCAACTTAGTAGCGCTTTTTTCAAAAACAGCTCGGTCTTCCACAGGAAGTTCATAAACTGCTGGTTCTCCTTTCAATATATAATCAACCATCTGCTCAATACGTTCAAACCACAGAAACGCTCTAACGCTGTCAAGCACGAATGATCCGCCTACAAAATATCCACACATGGCTTTCCTCGGATCAAAGGACTGGTACCATTCTCCCAGTCTTTGAGCTTCTTTTATGTCCATCATCTCCCTCCTATTTCGAATTTTATTGTGAATAAAGTTTACTTAATCGAACAGCATGTCTGGATTCATCTCAGCTGGAGTTCTCCACAAGATACCATATTTTTCGTTCAATATTCTTTGCTGCCGTCCCCACAGAATATGACAGGCCCCGTCTAGCTTTATCGTCCCATCTTGTTTCACACTACGAATCTCCCATAACATCATGAACAGCTTTCCAGTTGTCGGAAACAAACTGCAAAGTTCGTAGCAATGGCATATTCTCAGAAACCGCGTTGCGAGCTATATTCTTCAATTTCAATGCCATAAATATCTCCTCCAAGAGTTCTGGGACGAGAAGAATTTTTCCTCCTGCGAGGGTTTGATGATTCGCTTTACTTCCAAATCCCAGCAAAGCGATTTGCTCTATCTTCTCGGGGAGCTTGAATCCCTCGAATAGGGCTGGAATGTACTGTCTACCTAGTTGGAATTTTTTAAGGTATCTCTCTTCCCTTCTAGCCCAACTATCAGCATCCATTGAGGGCTCTACATGAACCAAATGATTGAGTGTTGGGCTGAATGCGATAACGTCTAACTCACCAGCATATCCACCTTTGTCACGTTTACCAACCAAGACATTGCGACGTACAAAATATCCCTGGTATTCGTACCATTCTGCGACGAGTTCTTCAAGATGATTGGCAGCCATTACTTAAGTTCTCCAGATTCTATTTTCTCTCTAATTTTAAAAACTATTGATCTAATATATTCCAGATCCTCCCCAGTTGGATGATAGCCAAAATGTCTATACCTTCGTTGTTCAAAAAAGAGAACAGCTCGTAGCTCTGACAGAGTCACCGCACTGCGTGAATTTGCTAACTCAGTACAATTGGGTAGATCATATCCTTCGAAAGTCAGAGCAAATTCTGAAATATCAAAATAATTGGCTTCTGGTGAAGGTATCGTTTTTACTCTTAGCGATTTATTCGATATCATCACTACTTTTCTATTTAATCCTGCAGTTTCTTCCAGATAATTTCGGTAATTATTCCAGAGATATCATCTGGATGCGTAGGATTATATCCCTCACCCTCGGGCGTGGGTGGAACCCAATGTCCAAGCAAGTTCCTGACCCATAAGGAAAATCCAAAATGCTCATTGATGAGATTTTCTTCACGGATTTGCCGTAGATGTGCCTTTTGATCAGATGACATAGCTTCAATAACAATAGACACGGCTTCTTCGATGTTTTGTGGCTTATCTGATCGCATATGTTGAAAGTTACTCCTAGGAAACTTCCTCGAAAGCATAATTCAACTTCGGATTGATAATATACACAATGATTCTATGTTCGACCCCTGGGCGATGTAGAGAATCTTCCGTTGAGTCAAAAATAGGGGTATATCGGTGTTGCGGGGATTGGGTATCAATGGTACTAAATCGGGAGTAGTTTATGATTGATCTTCATGAGCTGCTTCGAATCCCGAATGCCACGATCAAATTTGAAACAACTTTTTGAAGGCTATTTCGTACTTCTATGAAGTGGGTTCCCTTCTGTCCTGAACTTTCATCTAGATAAAGACCTCTATTTACCTCGATCATTATGGAGGAAACCGATTTATCTGTCTGGTAATAATCCATTGGAACCAATGCTCCGCAAAAGGGAGAATTAATTGCGCAGACAAATCCTTCTGCCTCCAAAGCCTCTAGCAGTTGCTTTAAAATCCAGTTGGGTGTGTGAAAGTCGTCTGTCCCAATACAAATATCAGGTCTTTTTGCATTCTGATTCTCTTCGTATGGTTGGGGCATGGAAGGAAAGGAGTGGCAGTCAACCACCAACGCTTTATTATGGCATATGAGGCTGTTCTTGACACATGCAGCGAGCTGTGCATGGTGTGGTCGGTAATAGGAGGCCAGGAGTCTCCTTCGCTTCTGGGGTGTAGGTGTGGCCCTCAGCCTGTGTCCCTGGGATGTCTTGGTGTATATCACTCCCATTCCCCACCCGGAACTCGTCTCCTGGGCGTCGTCCTCAAAACGCTCGGGGTCCACAACGAGGCGACTGACTGGAAAAACAACCGGTATCGCTATATTATCCGGTAACTTAAACAGCTCGTCTGTATACCAGTCGGTCATCCTTAACAACTCAACTTTGAGAGCCTCATCTGACAAGTGAATATCACCACGCTCTTCTCGAGGAATGCGTGTGGAGCTGTGCGGAATATGCAGAATGGTTACCGGATCCAATTTCAACTCCTCAACATTTCGTTCTGAACAGTTTATCTGCATCTTTAACCAATCGTTGTACCGCATCAATGGCATACCCTGTAGTACCTCCCCCCACCTGTTTCCAGATATCAAAGTATTTACCTAGTTCAGTATTGAGCTTCACTAGCAAATCTATAACTTCCTTTCTCTGAGAGTCCCAATCGTCATGAGTGTAAATGGGCTTAAGTATCCGAATGGGTATATATTCATTTGAATGGTCATGGGGTTGTTGAAGAGCTCCTATCGAAGCAATGAGCTCAATAACCTCTTCCCGCAAGTCTAAGGGTATCATAAATGGGAAAGTGCTGACGAAAAACCGATTCCTGGCACCCTCATGAGAATACTCCCCTTTTGGAAAATGAGCAGCAAAACGTAGGAGTATAGTGCTACTATTCTCTTTTATGTAAAGCCCGAGTTCATAGATGTATTGGAGCAAGTTAGCAGCCATACGCTCACCATAGTCTGTCATAAATGAATTAAGAGGCCTTGAGAAATAAGGAATATGACATCCATGTGTTAATCCCTGGAAAGGTTCTATGATCCTGATAGTAATGTCAGCCTCAGATCTATAGGTGATCTCGCCGATTACTTCAACATCATCAACTTTGATTGATACTTCTTGGGTCTTTGACATGATATGTCCTCCGTTTAGTACGGAGATCTGTGAGGATAAGGGTTTAGCAAATGTTTAACGTGGTTGCAATCCTCGCAAATCGCCACTGTTCCTGTTTTCTTTCCAGAAACAAAAAATGACACCCTGAGAGGTGTCACCTTGCTCCCAGTTTAGCTCCTTCTTTTACGTCGCGGCAATTGAGTTAAATGACGACGTACAAACCTAAATGAGTAACACGCTGATTACAATATAAAATTGCTAATGGCCTAAATTGACACAATTCAGGTTTTCATAAATGATGGCCATGTCATCTCATGAATAGATCCAGACAACTTTTCGATACCATATCCTGATTGTTTGCAATATTCTAATATCTCATTTTCTAAATCAACATCAATGACCGCAATCTCCTCCCAGGCACCCTTTTCCGACCTTACAAACTTATTAACTAAATCATCAGGGAGGGCTTCTAGCATAATCAAATTCGTGTTAGCGAAGTCCATTTCTTGATTGTACTCGACCGAGATTTGAAAAATTTGTTCTTCCGGGTCAAGATCCCCATTATCAGCTATACTGTCTAAATATTGGTAAAGGTTGAAATCTAGATCTTCTACGAGTTTAGCTGTTTCCTTGAAGGATAGTTTCCTCTCAATAGCATCGGCCATAATCCGCCAGCAACACATAATATTCTCATACTCATGCTTTGGGATCAAATAGATTCTATCGCCTATAATATCATAAATAAAAGAGGTCAAATATTGGGAATTATCGGGGCAGTGTTTGGACTGGCTTTTTTATTGGGACCCTTTATCGCTGGTATACTTTTAAAATTTTACAGCTGGAATGTGCTTTTTACCATCAATATCCCAATATCCATCATCCTCATCTACTATAGCAGCAAATTGATTCCTTCTGTACCATCAAAAAGGATTCAGAGTATCGATTGGATGGGAATTATGATGCTGGGTGTTTGTCTGGCCACACTGACCTATGGCCTAAATACATTGAGCGGTATAAGTGCTGTGTTCAATTGGGAAAACACATTAACTGTATCACCCTTTATCGTAGCTTTCGTCTCATTTATATTTTTGGTTCGGATTGAAAAACGAGCTGAATTCCCCATTGTTGAATTGAGCTTTTTTCAAAATCGACAAATTGTGATTGCCGGCTTACTGGCGATCTCCACCGGCGTTATGCAAGCTTGCTTTGTCTTTATCCCAAAATTTGTGGTTGAGAGCTTCTCCGTGGCTTCCTCTACTGCTAGTTTTATGCTGACCCCGTTTGTGCTGGCCACTGCTTTTGGATCGCCAATATTCGGAAAAATGATCGATCGAATCGGGGTGAAAATTGTTGTAATCATTGGGCTCTTGTTGAGTTCATCGGGATTTTTCCTGCTCTCAATTTCAGGAGCTGAAAAAATGATTTACTATACGAGTGGTGTGTTCATTGGTCTGGGGATGTCAGTGCTTTCCGGTAGTTCATTGCGTTACATCATGTTGAATAATACCAGCCAGCAAGATCGGGCCACATCACAGGGGATGTTGACTATCTTTATCAGTCTTGGCCAGTTAATAGCCACAGCTTTGATCGGAGTCATCTCGGCAACACTCATAGCAAGCAGGGGTTACACATCCATTTTTATGGCTACAGCAATCTTGCTTGTTGTTATGGTGTTTCTAGCTTTTGGATTGAAAAACCAGGCGGAGAATGCAGGCGCATAAGCGTTAAATGAATCACGGTTGCATTTTTTTAGCCAGCATAGTCCAGAGCCTGATACAATAAGCCACTGCCTGCCCTCTGCTCCAAGAGGACCGGAACAAGGGCTCCGGGAAGCACTGAATCTGGATGGTTTGGTGCCTGCTCACCCCCAAGATCTGTTCTTAACCAACCGGGATCGAGAAGATTCATAAGCACGTTGGTCCCTTCCAGGGTAAGCGTCATGTCTCGCACATAGCGGTCCAAAGCCGCTTTTGAACAGGAATAAGCCATGAGCCCGGGTTGATCAGCTATACCTGATGTGACATTCACAATGCGACCCCAATTGCGTTTTAGCATAGCTGGTAAAAAGGCATCGCACAGTTTTGCCGGTACGATAGTATTGACAAAAAAGCTCAAACTATATTCTTCACTAGTGGGCTGAAATACGGGTTGATATGGCGTCATGATGGCGGCATTGTTATACAGGATATCCAGATGATTTGCTGAAATCGAATTTACTTCATGGATCAGTCGGCTCACCTCTGTGATGGAACTAAGTTCTGCTGCAACTGCCTGGCACTCTGTTCCTGAGGCACTTAATTCTTTTAATAATTCTGCAGTATGTTCTAGACTTCGCGAATGCAGTATAAGCTTACACCCCTTTTCAGCAAGTGTTCTGGCCACCCGCAACCCCACGCCTCGACTGGAACCTGTGACTAAAGCCCATTTATTCTGAATGTCCAACATGTTCTCTCCTCTTCCCTTTTTTTAAGTGGCAGCGCTATATAAACAAAAGAATTATAGAGAGGAATCAAAACTGCACAATTTTTTTGATTTTCCTTCGGCATGTTCGGGAAAATACTATTTGATGTTTCATGAATTATCCCAGTCCACAATAATTGTTTAGCCCATTGGCATATCCAGTAATTTAAATATCTTGAGCCTGTTCAATACAAGCACAAGTATTTCATATAAGAAAGAACCAGAAAATGCTGAAAACATTCAATTCTGCTTCACGATTTATCGTAGTAATCATGCTCTTATTCTTTTACGGATGCCAGAGTCGCCCAGAAGAACCTGTATTGCTCAGATCCTTTGACGGAGGATACGGTCAACTCGAAGTCGGTGGTCCTGCAGCTGGCGCTGAATTTCATAAAAGTCAGCCTTTGCCAGCGCGCATTTCCTTTTATTATCCCGTGGCCAACAGTCTTGATTTAAGTACTGACTACTGGGAACGTTACAATTCACAGCCCCTGAAAATGGTCCTGAATACTGCAACAGGCAGCGATACGCTTGGGACAGAGGCCTGGACCTACGAATATGCCCCATATTTTACTCGGTTTCATTCAGAGAAAAATGGCTATGAGATGGAATTGAGCTATCATTTTGGCAAAGACCTGCCCTTTATGGCGCTAGAACTCAAAATTGATGGCAAACCTGAGAGTCCAGAAATTATATCTGTCGATGTGAGCTGGGATTTGAGCATACGAACTTGCCATTCCTACCGCTGGGTCCAGGATGTTAATCAGGAGACTTCCAGCTATACTGATCTGGCTGTAAGCTATTCAGATTCCGGTGCCGCAGACGCAGCCTTATTTATTGCAAATATTTCGGAAAATGAAATAAGTAGAACTTTGCTCGCAGAGGATCATCCTCTGGTGAATTTTAATTTTGCGACTGCTGATTCAAATAAAAGCGCCTTCCAGCTGGTCCAGCTCATAGGGATGTGTGAGACGGAAGAGCTGGAAAGCATGCTTACCAATGTTCGCCAAAACTGGCAGATCGATGTTCAAGCCTATGAAGATTTTGTGTTGAGCTATTCCCAGGCACAGCGGTTTGTGGTGGCTGATCCTGATCTTCAAGAGACCGTCAACTGGTCCAAGGCTATCCAGGCTAGCAATAGACATTTTATTGATGGGCAGGTCATGCCCATGCCTTGTCCGGCAGAGTACAATTTTTTCTTCACCCACGATATGCTCCTAAGCGGCCAGGGCGTTGTTAATTATGACCTGAATTTCCTCAGCGACGGTTTTAAATGGATTTTAGAACATACTCAGGAGGACAATATCATCCCCCACGCTTATTACTGGCGTGAAGGAGAATTTGTCACGGAATATTGCAATTCTGACAACTGGAACCATTTGTGGTTTATTATTTCAACAGCTTCATATCTAAAACACAGCGGCAATACAAGTCTGGTGGACAGCCTGTATCCCCTGCTTGAGCGCAGTCTTGCTCTCATGTCAGAGAATCTGGGTGAGGATGGATTGATGTACGCTAAACGACCGGATTGGTGGGATATTGGTAATGTCTACGGTCCCCGCGCCTATATCACCGTCCTGATGTCTAAAGCCCTTCAGGATTTTGTCTACATCAGTCAGACCCTGGGAACTAATCTGGAGACCCTGCCCGGGCATTTGAAATTGGCCAGACAATTAAAACAACAATTAACAGCAAGATTATGGGATGTAGATGCCGGGTATCTCATGAATATCCTGGATGAAGGTGAGATCGACCCTCATTATTACACAGGTTCTATGTTGGCAGTGGTTTATGACATGTTGAATCCAGTGAAAAGCAAGACACTGCTCAAGACTGTCAAAGCTGTACTCCTGGATGAAAACCTGGGGATTCGAAATGCCATGCCTCCAGATTTTCACCTCCTGGGTGAACGATACCATTTCCAGGGCAATGAAGCTGGCGATCAATGGGTTTATTTTAACGGCGGTATCTGGCCTCAGGGCAATGCCTGGTATGTGAAGGCATTACAGGCCACCGGTCAGGCAGAGGAAGCCCTGAGGGTTCTGAAGAAATTCATGACTATCGCAGGGACTCTTGATAGTCCCAACGGCTTGCCGTCATTTTATGAATATCGCCGCACAGATCCAGAATCACCACGCTATGGGGAGATCGATAAACCCAGTTTTTTGTGGGCTGGCGGCTTCTATTTACAATCACTTTATCAATTGGCTGGTTCCCGTGAGAATCAATGGAACCAATATCTAGATGTAAATATTCCTGCGGCCCTCAGCGAGGCTGAATTCGATTTGACCATCAATGGGAAACTCTGCAGAATTCAAAACAAAGGTGTTGGAGATTGGTTTGAGCGTATGGAAGTAGATGGGGTTCAAGTTCATTCTGCAGTAATTACAACTGCTGGTGATCATATGCTGGTTAAGCGTGGGAAACTGCGCACTCCCTATCTGGCACAAGCTGATTGCAAGATTATCGCGGTCAATCTTGCTAAAAATATCATGAGCCTGGGGATCGAGGGAATCCCCGGTCAGGCTTTTCAACTTACCCTGGCGTCACCGCATCCCATCACCCGGGCAGTCCAGATCCAGACGTCCGAATCTTCAGACCTGGAGTTAGTATTACTGCCGGATGGCTATTTTGGGGTCTGGGGTGTTCTCAAACAAGGGGGCTCCCGGATTGAGCTCGTGTTTTCAGACAAGGATTAATTGGAACAGGGAAATAGGAAATTAAATATGAACCAGATACTCTCTACGCACGCACCAATTCTTGGCGAAATCAAGCGTAACATTTTTGAAAATTTTAAGATTGAGCCTAGCGATATCAAATTGTCAGACATAGAAGAGATTGATGGCTCCCTGCTGACATTCCGGCTGATCTGTTTGTATACCTTTAGTAATCCCGTTACGGAGATAATTCTGAATTTTGAGTTAAGAGCTAGCTCTCCAGACACTTTGTATTTTGAAACAATGGCTGGTGTTAAAGGCTATGAAAATTCCAGCAATTACCACGGGTTGAAAAATGATATAGTCAAATTAATCTCAAACCAAATTGATTATTGAACCATCATCACAAGGCTGTTAAGAAAAGTCTGGATCAGCGGGCATCAGGAAAACCTGGAATGACATGAGCATCTTATCAGTTGATTCTCTGCCCGGTTTCTTTGTTAAAGAAGTGAAGACTTTCAAAGACCGGGTTTAGATGCAGGGTTTCACCCACTGAAAGTGCCTGTTCGGCATCCACCCGTGAAATAACCTTTAGGTCCCCCAGTGTAGTATGAAGATAGGATTCACTTCCCATCAGTTCGCTCACCTCCAAAGTCACTTCCATGCCCTTTCTGCTCGAATCCAGGTGCAGGTGTTCAGGTCTGACACCCAGAATGATCTTCTGGCCAGTGTAGGCTTCGAGGGGCTGACTTTTTGCTTTTGGATAGCTTAAGCTAAAGTGTTCAGACTGAAAACTCAATCCTGCATGCAGCTTCACTTCCACCTCAAAGAAATTCATGGAAGGAGAGCCAATAAAACTGGCTACAAATTGATTGGCCGGTCGCTTGTAAATATTAAGGGGGGCGTCTGATTGCATCACATAGCCATTCTTCATCACAACGATCCGGTCACCCATGGTCATGGCTTCTACCTGATCATGAGTCACATACATCATGGTGGTCTTCAGAGTTTTATGGAGTTTTTTGATTTCGCTGCGCATTTGCACCCGCAGCTTTGCATCCAGATTGGACAAGGGCTCATCAAACAAAAATACGGATGGATCGCGGACGATAGCCCGGCCGAGAGCCACGCGTTGTCTTTGACCACCTGACAATGCTTTGGGTCTCCGTTGCAGGTACTCTTCGATGCCAAGAATCTTTGCAGCAGCCATCACTTGTTTCTCGATCTGCTCCTTCGCTACTTTTTTCAGTTTAAGACCAAAAGCCATGTTTTCAAAGACCGTCATGTGGGGATAGAGGGCATAGTTCTGAAAGACCATGGCGATGGCCCGGTTTTTTGGTGCGACATCATTGACCAGCTCTTCGTTGATAAATATTTCACCACTGCTGGTGTTTTCAAGACCGGCGACAATTCTTAGGAGTGTTGATTTTCCACAACCTGAAGGACCGACCAGAACCAGGAATTCACCATCCCTCACATCCAGGTCTATATCATGCAGCACCTTGGTGTCACCAAAGGATTTGTTAATTTTTTTAAGCCTCACACCTGCCATGCTATCTCCTTAGTCCTGTTTACTGTTCAGAGTATTCAAAACTCCGAAAAAAAATTTCTTCTCAGATTATCGAAGATAAATGATCTTGATACTCTGAGCATGGTCACCGGCTTGCAACCTGCAAAAATAGATACCTGCACCAACTTGTCGTTGTGAATAATCCAAGCCATTCCAGATTAATGAATAATGACCAGCTTCTTTAAAGCCGTTGTCCAAAACGGCTATCTGTCGTCCCAGTATATCATGTAACGTAATAAGAACTTGAGCAGACTGAGGGAGTCCGTAACGAATGGTGGTAGAGGGATTAAATGGGTTGGGATAGGCAGGTGCCAAAAAGAAATTTTCGGGTAAACTCATCGGATTAGATTCAACCACCTGAACTGGAGCCGTATAGAGATCCATAATTTCTTCACTGCTGAGTCCATAGTCATATAATCTGATATCATCAAGGATACCTTTAAAATTGTACTGCGTATTCCCGGGTAGGGCCTGCCCAATGGTGAGATCCAGATTTGTCTGGTTAATATTTCCTGAGAAGGTGGTATGGGCATCCAACACTCCGTTTAGATAGATGTCAAAGTTTGCCCCATCAAAAAGAGCCACGACGTGGTAATAGGTATCCAGAAGCAATTCAGTGGCTGAATCCAAATCACGAATACCTGAGCTGGTCTTCACGGTCCAGCGAATTTTTTGATCCGTGATGGAAATTTTCCAGCGGTTTTCCCAATTCCCATGACTGATGGGATAGGCTTCACGTCCAAAAAACTCATCTATCTTCAACCAGAGGCTGACGCTGATAGCATTGGTGAAGTTCAGTTGAGCTGTGTTGGTTACTTGAACCCGATCATCGATTCCATCAAAATGAAGTGCCCGATCTGGGTTTCCGGCGCGATCCGGGACATAAGTTGCGCCTGAACGAACTGTTTGATTCCCATAGCTGCTACGATCACTCACAGTTCCACTAAAGGGGAGAAAGAGCATGGGGAAACCAAAGGCGCCAGTAGAGTCCGTCACATTAACAATAATTGACATGCTGTCCGAGGCTTGAAATGGGTCTGCGACAATGCAGGAAATCAGATACTCTCCAGTTTCACCAGGCGCTTCCCAGCTAACTGTTGAGCCTTCTCCACTCAACATGCCACCGTTTGGCGCTGACCATGCATAGCTAAGTTCATCTTCATCTTCGTCTACGGCAGTGCAGGTGATATTTGTGGATGCATTGGCCAACAGAAAGGCATGATCCGCTTCAAGTGATTCAATCATAGGCGCTTGATTGATATGCTCAATGATGTGCAGCATGGCGTATGCAGTATTTGTCAGGCTGCCTGAATCGGTTACGATACTGCTGACTTCGTAACTACCAGTATCGATGGGAGCTGTAAATTGAATGCTCGATCCAGTAGCTGCCAATGGAGTACCATTTATAAACCAGGAGATGGCCAATCCGTCACCATCCTCGCGATCTTCAGCCTCATTGTAAAAGTGGACAAGGGACTCCGAGACCACTGTAGGTGTCGGTGTGCCAAACCCTTTGATTCGGGGTGGATGATTTGCTGCAATTCCTGAGCTATAATCAACGATGATCCCATCAATAAGTAATTTTTCATAATCAAAGGTCTGCGTTCCCCCGGCTGGAACGATTGCGATTAACCAGGCGCTATCTTCCATGATATTCAATTGAGCCGTGCCACTGACAGAATTCAAAACGATCTGATTTGAGGTCAATTCATAGATATCATAGGTCCCTGCTGGCAGGGTTATGTCAACCAACATGGGGATATCATAGGGGTTGTAATAAAGATAGCTGGGATATGCAGGGGCATGAAACCAGTCTGTAGCCAGCAGATCCAGCTGCAGGATGCCCGGAATATTGGTGGTATCTACGATCGCCCCGAGATAGCCCACATGGGATGAGCCATAAAGTGCAAAATTGGTAACTCCCCAGCCACCAGTCACTGCATCGCCTGTTGCATAAGGGCTGGCGCCCATAAATTGCTCACGCATGGATTCATGGGCTATATAGGAGTCCGGATCGTACTCGTAGGACCAGACTTCGCCGTCTTGATTCTCTGGAGGCAAATAATTCGGATAGAACAAGCGGCTGGCATTGGCCAGGTTTAAAATCCATTTGCCCAGGGCCCGTGCATAGCGGTCATCATATCTGGCCAGAGGGGCCAGGGCAGATGCATGTTGAAAACCATTCATGGCAAAGGCATATCCTTCGCCCTGAGCTTCTCCGATGAGACCATCGCAATCATAGCCTCCCCAGGTTCCCAGTGTTACTCCCCAATCGCGCAACGGTGTTATGTCAAAACACCAATTCAGCAATTTATCTACATCATAGTTGGTGCCCAATTCAGCATTCATCCGGGCAGCTATTACAGCTCCATAGGGCATTTGAATTTCATAGGATGGATTTCCGCTTCGATTGTGAAGGTACTCTATGGCCCACTCCGCGCCCATTCTTAAACTGTCATTACCTGACTGGCTATATGCCATGTATAGCAACCAGCCTATTGCCCCGGCTGCCTCAGGCTCCACTACACCATTGTTATTGGGAGTCATGGTTGATAAAGACCAGGCGCGATGATTGAAATTCCCATAAGTCCAGGGGTAGGCAGAACCGCCCATGTGGACCACAGCTTCCAGCCAACGCTCTGCCACGATTTCAAATTGGAAATCTGAATCGCCATACTCTGGGTATAAATCCTTGAGTTGAAAGAAAAAGACATTGGGCATGGTATCATACCACCAATCATTCCCTGTGGATGTGACAAAACCGTTCAAATAAACATTTTCACTGGGGCGCCGGTTAAACCATTCCTGGCTGGCTAAAACGTAATTGAATCCGAACTGATTTGATTTGTCAATCCCGGCCAGAGAAGCCGATACAAGAGCCGGTATACAGTTGACACCTTCAGCATTGTTAGGATGCTGTGTCCCAACATAGCTGTGCAGTCCAAAGGCATCGTTTTCAGGGTAATTCACAGTACTCGATGTAATCCAGGTCAAGGGTAAATAAGTTCCGGTGGCACTGAGGTCAAAGACCAGTGAATCATAACCCCGGGCGACGCCCTTCCAGTCCCGCATCTCGTAGGGTTGAGGGAAACTGGGCATTTGCTCAACACGATCTATATCAATTTGCTGAGCTGATAGAGCGCCTAATGCCGCAGCAAAAATGAGTAAACGTTTGAGAGTTGTTGACATCATTACCCTCCGGTTCGATTTGTTTGCAATGAAATTTTCCTCATTTTCGCAAGCAGACTTAATTATTAGACCAACCACCGTGGGCCTGGATAGCCAGCAGGCATTCAATTGTGGATTCTGCACCTGAATTTTGATTAACGCTCTCGGCTGAGTTGATCCCATCAAAACAGCGACCGCTTTCAGGGTCATACATTTGCGTAGCGGCGATATTTTGCCCCTTGAACCAGTCAAATATTTGCTCAGCTTGAGCTGCATATTCTGGAGAACCTGTAATGGCAGCCAGAAGATTCATTCCTCGATAGCTTGAATTGATATCATATGCGATTTGTGAGAAATTGCGAATTTGCCAGATCCCGGAGCTATCCAGCTTGACTTCTGCCGGAAAATTCCTGGCAATAAGAGTGGGAACAAAATGGTCTGCCCACAGCTTCACACTATTCAAATACTGTTCTTCTCCCAGAAGAACATAGGCTTGAAGAAGCGCCAGAGGCTGATTACTGCCCCATCCATGCCAGGTGGATTGCCAACAATAATACATTCCCTTATAGTCCTTATCTTCACCCGTATATTGCCAAGCCATCAACGCTTCAGCCAGATACTTAATCTCTTTTTCGTAGTTAAATTTCCCAAGCCCATGGACGCCAGCCAAAGCCACCAATAGTTCAGATGATTGGTCAGGTGCACCACTGAGATTCCAGGTCGGGCGCATTGAACCATCATCTGCAGCGCTGAGCTCTGGGTATGTGGAGAGGAACGAATCGAGATGAGATTGAGAGGCAGCAAATCTGCCTGCAATCTTTTGTGTAAGGGTATCGTATGTTGGCCTGTTCAAAAATATCCGGTAACCTGCTCCCAGTCCTCTGAGACCTCTCACCGCCCACCATTGAAATGAAGCGACACTATTTTTATGATCTCGGTTTATGGATCCATCTGGAAACAGAAAATTATACCATAGGCCATCTTCTCGACTGAGATACAATAAGTATTTCACCATACCTTCGGCCAGAGCTAGCAAATCCTGCCGATTGTGCCTGTTGATTTCAAACTCTAGCACCTCCATAAAACGACCGACATCATCGACGCAGGTAGCTCCCTCATCAGAATCCACAATATGGTCATAGCTGGGAGCATCGGCATAAATGGCAATCCATTTCAGCATATCCCCTTCGACTTCAACGCTATCCACCAGATGAAGGGCGTGATTGAGATTTATGGGGGTCAATTTGGGCTCCTCAGAACCGCAACTGGAGAGGATTCCCACCAGGCTTAAAGTTGTCAATAATATGGCAAATCGGATCATACCAACCAAAACTCCTTCTCAAAAACCACATCACTCTTCAAGATAAAAGCTGCACCGATAAGGCTATCGGCACCAGCATAAATGATATCGTAGCGATCGTCTTTTTCTATGGTGGCGCAACTGAAGATGACATTGGGTACAGGTCCCTGACGCTCCCACTCCTCTTCTGATTCTATCAAGGGTTGGCTATACCTTGCCAATACTTTCCGTGGATTATCACGGTCCAGAAGAACAGCTCCGAGCCGATATTGAAATATTTCGTCAACAGCATGATAAATGAGCAACCAACCTTCTGGATGCAATACGGGTGGTCCGGCAATTCCAATTTTTCTGGATTCCCAGCCTCCCGCAATGGGACCCATTATAGAGGTGTGATTGGTGAATGTTTTGAAATCCTGTGTACTTGCGATCCAAATATCTACACCGCGTCGGTGGAGCAACAAGTACTCATTTCCAAACTTCTGTGGAAAGAAAGCAGAGTTTTTATTCTCTTCGTCCAGTAAAACACCCTGACGATCCCATGTTTTAAAGTCATCGCTAATTGCCAGGCAAATTCGATAATCCCCTGGGAAACGACCACCGAAACCGGTATAGGTCATGTAGAAGCGACCATCCAACTTGACAATACGAGGATCTTCTGGTCCCCGTAATTCCTGCGGGACGTCGTTCGTTAAAACGGGTTCAGGAAGTCTTTGCCAATCCAGAATATTATCACTCCAGGCGTAGCCCAAATTATTGATATAATCTCCAAATCTTTCGTGGCCGCCAATATCTGTAGCGCGGTATATCATGTGGTATTTTCCATTATCATAAACGGCCCCGGCATTAAAGACTGCAGCCTGTTCCCATTTGTGTTCAGGCACGGTCTTGAGGACTGGATCCCGTGAATACCTTGTCAATTTCATTGGAGCGTTGTTTCCTTATCACAAAATAGTTCAATATGACTTTTCATAGCTCACTTTAACCGCTGAGGGCGCTATGACCGCAAAGCTTTTGCTTACTTACTTTTGCCCTTCGAGAGCACGTAGACAGACTCAATGTGACACCTCAAAATGGTGAATGTTCTAACCCCCAATTTCCAAACTTCCCAACTCAATTCTTAATTTTTCAGCCCGGAAGTAGCCATACTTTCAATAAAGTATTTCTGAAAGAATGAGTAAATGATGATAATGGGAGCAGCCAGTAGCGTGGTTGCAGCCAACTGAACACCCATTTGGTTGGCAGCCTGACCACCAATTGCAAACAAGGTCACGAGTTGAGGCATGGTCATGAGTGTTTCCAGCCTGATGACCAGCAGTGGCCAGAGAACGTCGTTCCAGGACCCCATGAAAGCCAAAATTCCAACGGTGATGAGAACCGGTTTGGAGAGCGGCCAGATAATCCGGAATAGAATTTGAAATTCATTACAGCCATCAATCCGGGCTGCGTCTATCAAATCTTGAGGGATATCTCTAAAAAATTGTCTGAATAGCAGTATTCCGAATGAGTTAATCATCCCGGGCACAATCAGACTCAAATAAGTATCTACCCAACCAAATTTTACCATAAGGATATACATGGGAATGAGGGTTATCTGGAAGGGGATTACCATGGTGAAGAGAATGACAGCAAAAATCAGCTCGCGTCCGCGAAAATTGAGTCTGGCCAGGGCATAGCCCACAATTGATCCGAAGAACAGGACACAGGAGGTCACGCATAAGGATACAAACATGCTGTTCATCAAAGCCCGGGCAATAGGAATTTTGGTAAACACAGTTCGGTAATTGTCCAAACTCATGTTTGGTGACCACAGTCCTATTCCTGTAAGCTCCATCTCTGGTTTAAACGTGGAGAATAGCATCCACACGAAGGGGTATGCGAAGATCATTCCTCCCACAGTGAGTGCCAGATAGATTGGTAAATTTTTCATGCCGCGCATCTAATCCTGCTCCACAAGTTTTTTCTGAACCAGAATGACCATCAGGACAATGCCTGCAAAGAAAATTCCCAACGTGGCTGAATAGCCCATATGGCCAAAATAGAAGGCTTGGTTATAAATATATAACATGGCCGAAAGTGTTGAATTCATTGGCCCTCCACCAGTCATAACAAAAGGCTCAATAAATAGTGAGAAGCCGCCAATAGTGGAGAGTGTCATCACCAGAACCACTGTATTATTCAATGCTGGGATGGTGATATGAAAGAATTTTTGCAGGGGTCCGGCACCGTCAATATCGGCAGCCTCATATAAAAATCGGGGTATGTTTTGCAAACCCACTAAGAACAGAATGACATACAAGCCCACATTTTTCCAGGTGGCCATAATTGCAATTGAGGGCATTGCATAATTGGGGTCATTGATCCAGGGAATTTTGTCCATACCAATCTTGAGCAGCAGCATATTCAGGAGACCTGTTTCAAAGCCATAGAGTTGGCGCCATAGTATGGTAACGACCACACCGGACACAATAACCGGCATGAAATAGAGGGATCTGAAAAAGCCACGAAAACGAATTTTCTGATTTAAAGCGATTGCAAGCAGGAGTGCTACTACAATTTGCAGGGGTATATGGATCACTAGAAACGTCAAGGTATTCCAAATCGCGTGGAAGAATTGAGCATCATTGGTCAGGCGGGCAAAGTTGCGTAATCCAACCCACTCCATGGGTGTAATGATATTCCACTTATGAAACATCAGGAGAAAGGAAAATCCTACGGGGAAGGCAATAAATATGCTAAAATAAAGGACATAAGGGAAGGACATTAGATAGCCCGTGAAACTCTCACTCTTTATTCTGGCGAGTAATTTTTTCATTTGGCGCGGTTCCAGTCAATAATGACTTGAGCTCTTTCGGCTGCACGATGAATGGACTCCGTTGGTGTTCTGGCATCGAAAACAGCACAGGCTTCGAACTCCTGGGAGATGGCGTCGAAAATTTCCTTCAGTTCTGAGGCACCATCAACACCCCTGGTAAAAATCGCCTGTTCTGCAAATTTTATCATGCCGGGATTATTGGAGAAAAAATCCGCATACAGGGGATCCGTCGTCAAATTTTTACGGATGGGAATCTGGCTGGTCAGTTCCAGTAGCAATTTGTCAGCCTTTTCTGATATGAGGAACTTGGCAAACTCCCAGGATTCGGCTGGGTAATCAGTGGTGCTAAAAATGGAGATGTTTTTATGATCGCCATAGGTATAAACCGGTCCCACATGGTCATCCGGTGTTGGGATAGGGAAAAAATCGTATTCAAAGCCTTCAGGCATATATTTTTCAACATGGGGAATCGAATAGGGTCCCGTTATAGATGTCGCTATTCTTTCGCCAACAAACTGATCGCCTGAAAATTCTGTAATGGGAAAATATCCCTGTTTATAAATCTGACGAAAGAGTTCGAATACCTTAACAGAGGATTCATTCTCAAAAATTAAGCTATCACCTTCAAACAGAGAAAGCCCCCCGGAGGCTGCGACATAAAAGGCATAATAATCAAAAAACCGCTGCCACCAAATCGGCTTGATATTTCGGTAACCCATCCATTGATCTATTTGACCATCACCATCTCGATCCAGGGTTAGCTTCTTCCCTGCCTCCAGGAGCTGCGAGTATGATCGAGGTAAAGAATCAATCCCTGCCTCGCGAAACATTTTTTTATTGTACATGATCATGATGGGATTGGTTTTCCATGGTAATTGGTAATAATGATCATCACTGGCTGCAAAAGTTTCCATGAGTTCCCCGGGGACACGTGCCAGATTGTATTCAAAAAAATCTTCGAATTGATCGAGGCGAACCAGACCACCGGCATTGATAAACTCATCCATGGCACCGGGCCACATATTGGAACATACATCAGGTGTGGTTCCACCGGCAATAGCAGCCAACAACACTTCTTCAGAGGACTGGCTGGACGGAATTGGCTGGAGTTTCACCCTGACGGAATGATCCCCCTCATTCCAGGCATCAACTAAAATTCTGGCCAATTCAATCTCGTGGGGATTCGCTGCGCACCAATATGTTATGGTAGTAGTCCCGTCTGCTTTTTCCACAACGCTGTCTTCCTTCGTCGAGCAGGATACAATCGCAAAAATCATCACCAACGGCAGGATTAATTTTAGGTGGGGACGGAAATGAATCGAATCTGAGATAGTCGGCATGATCTACTTATTCAGAACGCTAGAAGTTGAGACCCAGGGTGAAGCGCGAAATGTCACCAAGACGACCCAGATTGGCGAAGGCATAATCCACGCGGATGTTAGAGGCACCAAACAGTTTATAGTCAAGACCTGCACCCATGGTCATGCCAGCTTCTGTGTCACTTTGGAATAAGGAATTATAACCACCTCGAAGGAAAAGCATGTTGAAGAGCTTAACCTCGCTACCAAGATTGATACTCTCAGAGTTGTTGATGGGATGTAAGGCGTCTACACTTACCTGGACGCCCAGGAAGGGAGATGGATTGAAAGCGTAAGATAAACCGAATTGCATATTCAGGGGCAGTGGCCACTTATCGGTCATGAGCTCGCCGATGATTTTATCATTATTTCCTAAATGAATTGGATCTGAATCATGGTATATAAGCAAATCACTTCCTGACAGTTGAAGACCCGAGCCAAAATTCGAGATACAGGCACCTATCTTAAGACCTTTTAAACCAGTATCATAGAGGGTACCCACATCAAAAGCCAAACTTCTGCCCCGTTCGTGCCAGATGCGTTCGCTGATGTATTTGGCATTAAAACCAATGGAAAATCGATCGGTGAGCATGCGGGCATAGGACAGACCCATAACCAGGCTGGACCCATTATATTCTTCACCATTTCCATCAGGAAACTGAATAGTCCGCACCGGTTGATTTGGCAGGGTCATGGCATTGATAAACAATCCCAGTGTTCCCAGATTATTGGGAATGGGAATGGTTGCCCCAAGAAAATTAAAACTGACGTCTGTAATCCAATCGACCTGCTCAAAAACGGCGCTGGCGACGGTGCTTCTACCCAGTCCTGCTGGATTCCAGTACATAGCAGTTGCACCTTCGGCAATAGCCACGTAGGCTCCTCCCATACCCATGCTTCTTGCTCCAATTCCCACTTCCAGAAAGGAGGCGGAGGTGGTTCCCGTATTGGTCAGACGATCATTGGCAGCTGCTGTCCCACTTGAAATCAGCAAAATGCATACAAGAAATTTTGTTCTGCTAAATCGTTTTCTTTTGATCATACAATCGCTCCAAATCTCAATTTAGATATGCAGTATAAAAATCAATTTTCCGTGGCAGACCATCATCACTGGTCTTCAGCTTCATCAGAAGTTCCCGATCCACCTTTATCCTGGCTTGATGTTTTAAGGTGCTGCTTAATTCTGCGAGCGCCAGGCTCGCCGTTCCCTCAGCATCATCACTTTCAGGGCCACTTTTTGATGCTACCAACTCGTATATGTGCCGTTCCAGTTTGGATGCCAGAAGACGCTCATGCCAATACTGATAATCCTTGATTACTTCCTGGCGATGCTGAAGTCCATCCTTCCGACCCAGTTCAGCAAATACAATATCCCGCACATATATTCCTAAGGCATTCACCAAAACATGACGAAGGCCGTCCATCGTTTCTGCTTCCAGCTTTTGGGGATTCATCTGGTAGTAAAACCTGAAATCTTCCACGGTCAATTCGCCTGACTTGAACTGGGCCAAAACCGAGGATCCTATCTCATCAATAGTGAGGTCTTTCACATTGAATTCGCCTTCACCTTTGCCAATCAAACTATCTTGCTCGGCTCTGGCAGCCCAGAGAACCTGGGTTAATTGCTCCAACACCTGTCGTTTTATAGTAAGATTTTGAGGTTTCATGGTCTCCTGAACAAAGGCGAAGGAGCGATCGTGCTCCAGACGCTTTCTCAGTGTTGACCGATAGTGCTCCTGCTCCCCATGAAATTGATTCTCAGTGATCATCTGATTGGTTTCGATGTTCAGCAGGCGAAACAGGTGGGTTTGTCCATTTTTTTGAATGGGAGCTGTCCAGTCATTAAGTTCCAGCTGATATAGAACCGACTCCAGATCGGTATCAACGTCATTCCACCCGACCAAATCAATCTGACCCAAGGCCGGCACTTCCACGGTTTTCGTTGTCGGATTGATGGATTCATGTCGCCAATCCGGATTCCAGAATTCTGGTTTCTCAGAAAGCGGTGAATCCAAAACAATGTGCTGTATCCACAACGTCTTCTGAGCCATGGAAAAGGCAAGTCTTGACTCGTCCTCGCTAATAATGGTGGTCTCACGAATCTTATCCCTGAAAAGTTCGCGCCTGATCGCAGCGTCCTCCAGAAATGTCAATTCCCTCATCGTTTCTGGATCCTGGTCCAGACCTCTGCGTCGGGATTCCTGTGAAAGCAGGACACGCTCGATCAGTCTGTCCAGTACTCTGTCGTAGGCAGACTCCCTTGGACCGGCAATCACAGATCGCGGGCTGGTTTCATATGAGAAAATAAATTCATCTGCGCTAATTGACCTGCCATTCACTCTGCTGAGTTCATCAGAAGACTGTGTTCCGCACGAGACAATCGCACACAGCAAAAGGCAGGCAATAACATTTTCAGTTCTCACGATCCTCTACCCTACTTGATCACGCTAAATCGACCGACGTGGTTACCAACTTCAGGTGCATCCACATGATAAAAGTAGGTACCAAAGGAAATCTCATTCCCTTCACTGGTCAATAAATCCCAAGCCTCCATACCATCATCTGCGCTGGACTGATGTTCCAGGGTTTCAACGAGATATCCATTAAGCGTGTAAATACGAATGGTACACGCCCTTGGTAGATTAAAGAAATGGAGACGACGCTCACCTCTACCAAACTGGAAGTAATTCTGTGGTTCCCAGGTGGCCGTAACTACATAAGGGTCCGGGACTACATAAATATCTGCAAGCTCATCTTTAGCCAACGTATTGCTCGAATCAGCACCTGAGATAGCAATGCGATATTTGTCACCACTGCGGAAGGGCTTCTTGGTCTTCAACAGAAAAATATCCCCTTGGCTGGGAGGATCAATGGTTGAGGATGTGGTATCCAGGGTTGGGACGCCACTCACCCACACCGTATCCACAGAATACTTAGACTCGAATCGGATGACCCAGGAAGTATGCTTCCTGAAAATGAAATCGTTGTCAGGGGCGATGATTACCAGATCATCATTGTCATTGTATGTCTCGCTGCGATCATGATCGTACAATGCAAAAATAGCATTTGTTGTGTCGGTCACATTCCTAATTTTCACATTGACCATGCGTGAGGCCAACCCAAAGGCATTCTCCGTCTGGACAGTATCTTCACCCAGAAATTCAATTTCATAATCTGCAGGGACCTCAATATTCAGACGGCGGCCAGAAAGGTTTTCCCAAAGCGGATTTAAACGTATACGCGGTGTATAATCGGAGCTACCTGATATCCAGCCGCTCCCATCACTATCATAGACAATGCTTGTGTCATTATAGAAATTTAGCACCGATCCGTTGAAAACAGGGCTCTCCTGTCCCCGAAACAGAACTTCCGAGGTGTCAATAACCAGAGTGTCCTGTACCACATCTCTCAGGGTATAGTGAGGTATAGTTTGAGTATGAAAAGTGGTTGAATCGATAAATTCAAGCTCATAGCTGGTCACACCACTCGGGACCTTGTATTTCTCCACAATGTTTAGACCAATTTGTCCGGTGGCGGGACCCTCATGATCAATGTCACCAACAAGCTGAGGTGCTGTATATCCAGCGGACCCAGGTCGTGGGATGGCAACACCGCAGTTTACATCAAGAAAAGTCACTCGACCAAAAGCATCTGTTTTAATAATGGATGCACATAGACTCGGTGCGATTCCTTCAGGTGGACCATCTCCGTAGTTTACCTGACCAAAATCATATGAAACAACGGCATAATAGTAGGTTTGACCATTAACCACATCTGTATCTGTCCAGGTGTGGCTGAGACCTGTATTATCGCCCATGTTGAATTTTACGCCATAAATATCCAGAGGGTGAGGACCAAACCACCCATCCTCAAGATCAAATTGAGCTTCAGGCTTGCGAAAGGTCAAATTCCCATAAGAATCAGTTATGGTTTTGTTCTCAAGGAATTGTGCTTCAGTCGATTTATAAATGAGATATCCTTCAAAATCATACTCCTGCAAGAACGGATCAAAGGAATCTTCGGCCAGGTCATCCCAGACCAGGGTAACTTCTTTATCGCTGGCATAGACAGTCAATTCTGGTTTTAGAGGGGGTTTTGAGAATCGATAATCTGCGTTATAAATCTGCTGAACCGTGCGCTTATTCTTAATAAGGTCATCTTTATCTTCACCAAAAAGCAGGGCCATGGAATATCGTTCGGTCCCACCCACGGCGAGAGGGAAGGTCCCTGATGAAAAGAACATACCCAGGTTGGCGGGTTGCAGCAATTCATGGACAGGTACCAGGGCGCGTGAGAAGACTTCCCAATTTTGTTCATCATTGGTTAATTCGTATTCGTGGACCGGGAAGATATCAAATCCTGTAAGACCAATCTGATCAGATTCATCTGGGTCCGTCGCATTATAGTCAGGTTCGCCGTCTGTGGGGAGTCCATCGCCTTCACCTTCATCAGGTGATATATAATGAGCATCATAGGGTCCAACACCGTCGGCACCGAGATCATCATTCAGCGGTTCATCATAATCCCAGAGTCCGTTTGAATTCATATCGATATAGCCGTCCCAATCTGCATCCTCATCATTGGACCAGTGGGGACCGGGCTCAACCAGAAAAGCTTCGACAAAGGCATCCCAATTTGCACCCTCAAAACCGTAAGGAGCTGTATCCAGGTATACACCGGGACCATCGCTGCTTCGACTTTCATCTGTAATTCCATCAAGATCATTATCAATACCATCGGTGGCAATACCTGGACTCTCCAGAAAGGCGTAGCCAGCATAGCCGACTGGATACCAATTCCCCGGTGTTCCCAGTCCGTCAGTATCGTAGGCAAAAGCGATATCCATCTCAGCATCATACTCACCGATATCGTCGGCGCCATCTTCAACGCCACCAACGCCCCAGTCAAGATATTGCGAGTAAAAGGTTTTATCGTAGGCATGTGTGGACTCGTTGTTGATGCTATACAACCAGAAAATACAGTCTTCAGCCAGAACATGACTCCACTGAAACCCTCGGGCTTTCACAACCAGACCGAGACCACCGCGGGTCGAATCCAGGTCATCGCACCAGTAATTATAGTTCACGACCTCACGGTTAAACTCTTTATCTGCGTCATCGCCAAACACGAAGACCGTCTCCAGGTCTGCATTAAAAATGCCTTTTCCGAAATAGCCATTCCAGTAGCCATCCCAGCTATTGGGTTTATCAGGCCAGGAGTCGGGCCAGCTGATTGGCTCATTGCTCACTGCAGGAATATCATTCTCCTGCGGATCTCCGTTGAACCAGAAGGGTCTTGGTTCGAAACCCCAGGGTATATCATCTGGCGATTTGTCCACGAATTCTCGATACTGCGTTTCCATGGGATGTACCAGTGCACCATAACCATTCATGACCTCTGCTGAAACGATGAGGGCAACCCCGTCACAGTAGTGACGACCATAGCTGGGCCAATTGCAGGAAGGTTCATTGGGATAGTCCGTAACCTCGCCAAAATTCTTATATCGGGTGAGAACCAGATTTCCATCCATGGTGCCAATCCTCCGGTGGAGGAGATTTCCCCTGAACGGGAGAGGGGTTTGGGCAAATAGTGGTGTAACCAGGGGTAAAGTGAACAACAAAAGCAATATGAGTTGCACTCGTTTAAAAAGGGGCGTTCTCATGAGGGACCTCCAAATTTAAGCGACAAGCCGAATAGAATCTTACGGGGTTCGTAGTAGAAATCAGGTCGGGTGTAATATTCTTCCTGGGTGGCATAGCCGCGGTAGGTTTGGAAATTCATATCATAATCAAAATCTGCTGAACCACTTGAGTCATAGACATCCTGGGTATTCTTGCGATCAAAAAGGTTTGAAACCTTCAGATAGGGAGATAATTGATAGCCTGCCACTGTGACATCTTTCGAAATATTCAGATCAAGCGTGATGGTCATGGGCTCACGTTCGCCATTGTAAATACGATTAGAATACCGTGCCGAAGAACGCGTGTAGGGCAAGCCACTTCCAAACTTCCCAATGGTACTGATATTAAATCCAGACTGGCTGGTCGTAGCAGTAAGATTGAGGGAATGGGTTTGATCCCAATCCAGGATGACCCGTTTTTTCTCAGATTCGATGGGGGGATCGGCTTGTTGTCGCACCCACTCCTCATTGGGATCCGAAGCATTACCTGTTGCTGCTTGATAGGTGTAGTCAACCCCAAAACCAAAGCCACCAGGCGTCTGGCGTTGTTCAAGTGCTATGGTGATGCCCTTTACGTTGGCATGATCTCTGTTAATAAATCGGAAATAACGACCACCATAAATATCATCGCGGACCTCCATGCCAATAAGGTCCCTAATGTCCTTATTGAAACCTGTCAGGTCCAGTGTGAGATTTTCCGTTAAACCCTGCTTTAGACCAATTTCATAGCTCACTGTCTTCTGGGGCTGTAACTCAGCATTACCCATTGAATTAAAACGACCGCGAGGTGGCTGGTCTCCTTCGAGCTGGATCAATGATACTTCAAAATCGGGGTTGATATACAAATGTTCATAGGCGGGGATCTGGAAAAAGTGTCCATAACTAAAGTGAATTACACCTACATCAGTAATCGGATAGGCAATCCCCAGACGTGGGCTAAGCTGAGATGAAGTCTCAGCCTTTCTTAATGCAGAATGTCTGGTATCATTAAAATCAACTGGCACTTCGCCATCTGGATCAAAATAATCATATCGTAAACCAGCATTGATGATCATTTCGCCTAACTCTACTTTGTCCTGAACATAGGCTGTCAGTTCAACTGGTTTGTGGCGATAAGTATTGTTATACCATGAATCATCTGGTGGTTGTTGTACTTGACTATTTTCGTCAAAATAAAGCCAGAATTCATGCAACCAGAGATTCCCCTGCTTCAGGCTCATGCCCATGCCCAGCTTTTGATCTTTGGTGATCTGACTGGTAAAATCGAATTTCCCAATGTTGTCAATATTACTACGACGGTGTTGCCACATCTTCATGCCACCTGTTGAAAAACCATTGCCACCAGTTCCAGTCGCATACCACAGGGGTACATAGCGGGGATCCTGCCAGTCTTCATATACGTATTGACTGTACTTGGTAAATCCCTGGGATGCGTTCAGGGTAATAAAGGTTTCGGCACTGAAAAGATGGGTGAATTGAATGGAACCCCTGAAATCGCCATCAAGGCGTTGATAATTTCCCAATGGATTGTACTTGAATTGACGGTCATAGTCCTGGTAGGCCCGGGATTGATAAAATCCTGAAAAATTGAATTTACCTTTGTCATAAGGCTTAAGGGTAATCTTCCCCTGGATTGTTTGTCTTTCATTGGATGCCAGAGGCACAACATCACCACTTCCTGAGGATACAATGGAAGGATTGTCAGGGTTATAAAAATTTGAAGAATCGTGGGGTAAAAAGATTTCCTCACCAAAGAGATATCCAGGCGTATAGGAACGGCGGGCCATAATTGAAAAATTGGCTGGCATACCCATCAAGCTTGGCAAGGGTCCACTCAGGCTGATTGAAAGATTGTTAATTGCAAGCGGATTCACATCATCAATATGGTTGAATATGTCAGTATGATCTGAGAGATAATCTCCAAAATAGCTTGACACTTTTCCTGTGAAATAATTTTGACCTTCCTTGGTCACAATGTTTACGATACCAGACATTGCCTGGCCATATTCAGCATTAAAGGTTCCACTGATAACTTCCATGGCCTGAATCATGTCATTTTCTATATCCATAGGAACATCACCAGAGTAGCTGTCATTGATGGGAATTCCGTCAACGATATACATGACCTCTCCACCACGGCCGCCGCGAAAATGCCCCTCCACAACACCTGCCTGTAAGTTGATAATATCACTAAGGTTTTCGACCTGCAACGCTTCAATATCCTCAGCACTCACCCGATAAGAAGTAGAGGTAACATCTTTGCGCACGGCAGGCGCCCTGGCAACAACGGTGACCAATTCCCCTTCAAGCACTTCTGATTGGAGCTCAAAATTGATCTCAGTGGATAGATCCACCATCACTTTTACATCTGTAATCAGCATTGAGGCATAGGATATATAACTCACACGAATGGAATAGGTACCCGGATTAAGACCAATAAGATTGTAATAGCCGTCAAGATCCGTGGAAGCACCCATATTTGTGCCATCCACAATCACATTCACGCCCACCAGGGGATCATCTGAATTTGCATCAACAACCCGACCCCTGATCTTACCGGTGACACCTGCAGACAGAATGATGGGGATGATGAGCATTAACCATAGGATGTTCTTATTGCGGCTAACAGACATCATTGTGATGACCTCCTCATTTCGATGGGATATTTAATCAAGATTGTGGTTGGGTCATCCTGGGACAGCCCAACCACAAAGCTAGCGTCTGATCTCTAACTAGCGGATCAGAACCATTTTCTGACTGATATGACTATTAGCACCACTCAGCATGTAGATATAAACACCAGTTGCCATGGCTTCGCCTGATGCATTGGTTGCATCCCAAACGACGCTATGACTTCCAGCAGATTTGTGACCTGAATACAGTGTTTTGATCTTCTGACCAAGAACGTTGTAGATATCCAGACTGACCATTCCATCGACAGGTGTAGTGAATTCGATCGTTGTCGTTGGGTTGAAGGGGTTTGGATAATTCTGGCTTACGCGATATTCGCTTGGAGCCTGAACCAGATGAGATTCATCATCAACAGATACCACGGGTCTCTCAGCCAACTTTTTGACTGTAAAATCATCAAAGTAAGTTGTGCCGGTTGGATTGGATGTGTATCTGGAACGCACAGAGATACCTGTGGCATCAGAAGTGGCTTGTTCTGCGACTTCATAATATTTCCAGTCGATATCGGCTGCAGTTTGATCGATATAGACAAACTTGTCTCCACCACTCGTGTTGAAGCCTTCATCAAGAACAGCATCGTTATGGAAGAAATAGGTAATACCAATTCGATCATCCAAACGATCGCGACGGGTATAACCAGGCTCAAATCCACCATCCATGTTTACGCCAACTGTTTTGGCCCAGAATCCAACCTTGTACCATTCATTAGCCATTACTGGGTAAGGGATTGAATAGTAAACGATTTCCGAGGTAGAACCGGTATCCTCAGGTTTATAGAGTTCCTGAGCATAGGTGCCAGTGTGGGCTTCATTATCGGTAACCGTTCCAAAGGAACCATTGTCGTCGGCATACCAGTTCAGCCATCCTGTGACGGTTTCAGCATTACCGTTAAATAAACCCATGGTCCATGGATCTGATCCACAATCCACATTGTCAAAATAGACGGTTCCAGTGGCGTCTTTGCCCATGATAGCCTTCACATGGACTTCTGCTGGTTCAGCAGTGAGAATGGTCACTGTTGTAAGTTGTGCCCAATCTGCATCTGCTGCACTCTGGTCAGCCCAAAGCGTCTCAGAGACAAGGACATTGCCAGCATCGTCTTTGAATTCGTACATGATTCCAATTTTGGCATCATCATTGGCAGGTGCAGTATTCACACCAGCCAATTTTACCCAACCACCGAGGGTATAGGTTGCGATTCCAGCATTGTTCCAGTACAGATTGGCATTGTCGGCAGATTGCCATCCAACCGCATTTGCGCCTGCAGCTGCTTTGGTAATCATGAATGAATGCATGCCAGCATAGGCCATGTCTGGAGCTGTAACATCAACATCAGTACCAAAAGTACCGTTGAGGGGTGCCCAGAATGCAGGGGTCTGATCTTCCATACTGTTATCAGCGATAATCTCGGGGCCAGTTTCGCCCATTCTTACCACAGAGAAATCATCAAAGTATGTCATTCCAGTTGGATTTGATGTGTAACGTGAACGAACGGAGATTCCAGTAGCATCATCTGGAGCACGTTCCATCACAGAATAATAAGTCCAATCTGTATCCGTGGTTGATTGATCAACGTAAACAAATTTATCTCCACCCAGGGTATTGAAGCCTTCATCAAGAACAGCATCAGAATGGAAGAAGAAAGTGATTCCCAGACGATCATCTAATCGATCTTTGCGGATAAATGAAGCTCCAAATTCAGGGTCAGTATTGACACCGACTGTTTTGGCCCAGAATCCGACCTTGTACCAATCACCGCCATTAACAGGAACAGGAATTGAGTAATAAACGATTTCTGAGGTAGAACCGGTTGCTTCAGGCTTATAGAGCTCCTGTGCAAAATCGCCAGAGTGTGCATCATGATCGGTAACTGTTCCATAGGAACCATTATCATCGGCGTACCAGTTCAGCCATCCTGTGACCGTCTCAGCATTACCATTGAATAAGCCCATGGTCCATGGATCAGATCCACAATCCACATTATCAAAATAGGCAGTTCCAGTTGCATCTTTGCCCATAACAATCTTGACGTGAACTTCTTCAGGCTCAGCTGTAAGAATGGTCACTGTTGTAAGTTGTGCCCAATCTGCATCTGCTGCACTCTGGTCAGCCCAAAGCGTCTCAGAGACAAGGACATTGCCAGCATCGTCTTTGAATTCGTACATGATTCCAATTTTGGC